>Ga0181526_10000432_pt1 | contig 44891 bp, 40 predicted proteins | sample PEATcosm2014_Bin_35_FD_119750 | JGI IMG/M metagenome (GOLD analysis project Ga0181526, IMG submission 119750) | Peatland microbial communities from MTU Mesocosm Facility, Houghton, MI, USA - PEATcosm2014_Bin06_30_metaG | ecosystem: Environmental > Terrestrial > Soil > Wetlands > Peat | place...
GTGTTCGACAGATTGACGAGGACTTCCGGCATGTCCATGAAGACCGCCGGCTTGACTTGGTTTGCGGCCGCCACCGGCTCACCCTTGCCGTCGAAAAAGAAGTAATAGACGCCGCCACCGATACCGACGAGAGCGACCAGGCCGCCGACCGCCATCAGGATGAGTTTGAGCGAAAACTTGCGTTTCGCGGGCGCCTTGGCTTCTTCAGCTTCGGCGTTGTCGGCGTCCGTCTTGGTTTCGTTCTTCGTTGCCATCACCGCTCCCGCTCGCGTGAAAGCACACGCAGCCGGCCAGGACTAAACGCAAGAACAACGCTGCGGGCGCTACCGGGCGCCAGCAGATACGGCGCCGTTGCGGGTGAAGCTAGGCAGTAATGGTTAATGGAAACTTGCCAGCGCCGCCCGGGCAGGAATTTTTTGCCGGGTGGATGCTCATAGGGGTGCTTTCTGCCTCCTTTCGGTCTCCCCGCTCAGAACCTAAAGCTATGGGAAACATAGGTTTTTCTTATTGGCACAGCTTCTGCAATTAGCCTTATGCAATCGGCGCTGATTGCGGCTTGGGAGAGCGGATCGGCGCGCAGGATGAGGACACCGGGCAGCCGGCGTCCTTTCGCCTAAGGGGAGATCATCCGATGGAGAATGCGCTTCTCGTCGGCTTGTCGCGGCAGGTGGCGCTCATGCACGAGCTCGACGTCGTTGCCAACAACATCGCCAATATCAACACCACGGGCTACAAAACCGACAACGCGCTGTTCGCCGAATATCTGATGCCGCGCGCCAGCGACCAGACCTTCACCGGCCGCGACCGCCGTATCGACTTCGTCCAAGACCGCGCTACTTGGGTCGACATGAGCCCGGGCGCGGTCGAGCGCACCGGCAATCCGCTCGATGTCGCGCTCGAGGGCAACGCCTTCCTGGTGGTCCAGAACGCGCAGGGCCAGACCCGCTATACGCGCAACGGCGCGCTGTCGATCAATGCCGCGGGACAGCTCGTCACCTTGACCGGCGATCAGGTGATCGGCAGCGCCGGTCCGATAACATTCCAATCGACCGACCACGACATCGTCATCAGTGGGGCCGGCAATATCAGCGTGCGGCAGGGCAACAGCACCGCCGACACGCCGCGCGGCACGCTGTCGCTCGTCACCGTCGATCAGCCCCAGCGCATGGAAAAAGACGGCGGCGCGGACTTTACCGCGCCGGACGGCGTCAACGTCACGCCGGCGCCTCCCGGCACCCGTGTCGTGCAGGGCGCCATCGAGAAGTCGAACGTCAACGGCGTTCTCGAAATGTCGCGCATGATCGAGCTGACGCGCAGCTATTCGGATATCGCCGCCATTCTTCAGCAGCAGAGCGACCAGCGCCGCAACGCGCTGTCGCAATTGTCGCAAACGCCGACCAGTTCATAAGGCCGAGTTCGCAAGGCCAAGCTCGTAAGGCAGAGTTCGTAAGGCTGAGTTCGTGAGGCGGAAGTTTCAGGAGACGTAAGATGCGTGCGCTCGATACGGCAGCGACCGGCATGGCGGCCATGGACCTTCAGGTCCAGGTCATCGCCGGCAACATCGCCAATATGAGCACCACGGGCTTTAAGAGCCAGCGCGCCGAATTTCAGGACCTGCTTTACGAGCACGTGCAGCGCATCGGCGCGCAGGCGTCCGATCAAGGCAACATCCTGCCGGTCGGCATCGAGCTTGGATCCGGCGTGAAAACCGTCGGTACGCCGCGGCTGATGACGCAAGGCGCGCTGGAGCAGACCGGCAATTCGCTCGATGTCGCCATCCAGGGCGACGGCTGGTTCAAGATTCAGATGCCCGACGGCACTTTCAGTTACACGCGCGACGGCTCGTTCCAGCAGGATGCGACCGGCCGCATCGTCACCGCCGAAGGCAATGTCGTCCAGCCGACGATCACCATTCCGCAGAACGCGACGGGATTGACCATCAATAATCAGGGTCAGGTTTCGGTGACGCTGCCGGGCTCGACGGCGTCGACCATTCTCGGCCAGTTCACCATCACGCGGTTTGCCAACAATGCAGGCCTGCAAGGCAATGGCGACAATCTGTTCACGGCGACGCCCGCGTCGGGCACGCCGACCGACACGCTCGCCGGGACCGACGGCGCCGGCACGCTGCAACAGGGTTTTCTCGAACAATCCAACGTCCAGGCGGTCACCGAGATCTCCAATTTGATCGCGGCGCAGCGCGCGTATGAGATGAACTCCAAGGTAATCACCGCGGCCGACGAAATGCTGCAGACCACATCGCAATTGATGAAATGAGAAGGATTCTCGCCATGACCCGTCCGTTCATCGTGGCGTTATCTCTTCTGGCGCTGCTCGGTGGCACGGCCTTGGCGCAAACCGCGGCGCCAGCGCTCAAAGCGAACGTCACCGTCACCAGCGACGTCGTGCGCATCGGCGATCTGATCGACAATGCCGGGCCGGTGGCCGACGTGCCGATTTTCCGCGCGCCTGACCTCGGCACGACGGGCGCGGTCGCGACCGACAGCATTGTCGAGGCGATCCGCCCGCATCAGCTCATCGGCGTCGACACGCGCGGGCTCGCCGAGGTCATCGTCACCCGCGCCAGCCGGACCATCACCACCCAGGAAATCACCGCCAGCGTCGCCCGGGCGCTGTCCGGCCAATATGGCTTCGGCGACGCGCACAATATCCAGGTCAATTTCGACCGCGAGGTGCGCGCGCTGCAAGTCGAGCCGAACGCCACCGGTGCGCTGCAGGTCGTGTCGCTCGGCTACGATCCGCGCACCACGCGCTTCGACGTGGCTTTCGGCCTCGCCACGAGCGCCGAGATGCGCCGGCTTTCGGCCCATTACACCGGCACGGCGATCGAGACCATCGACGCGGTTACGGTCGACCACCCGATCGAGCGCGGACAGATGCTCAAGGCGTCGGATCTCACCGTCCTGCGCCGGCCGAAGAGCGATACCGCCGCGCTGACCGATCCCAAGGCAGCGGCCGGCATGGCGGCGCGCCACCAGCTTCGACCCGGACAGGCGCTGACCGCCGCCGACCTGATGAAGCCCGAAGTCGTCGCCCGCAATGACAGCGTCACCATCGTTTATCAGGCGCCGGGCGTGACGCTGACGCTGCGCGGCCAGGCGCAAGAAGGCGGCGCGCTCGGCGATACCATCAGCGTGCTCAATGTCGATTCCAAACGTGTCGTGCAGGCCGTGGTTTCCGGGGCTGACCGCGTCTCGGTTGCGGCCGTTGGCACCCGTGTCGTCGAGAATGGTTTGGCGAATAGTGAGTGAGTTGCGCTGAGTGAAAGGTAGTGCGATGTCGAAACGTGGTTTGCTTATGCGTTGTGCCTTGCTCTCGACGGTCGCCATGTTCGGCACCAGTTGCTCAACGGTCGACAAGCTTAAATTGATCGGCGAACAGCCCCCGCTTTCGCCCATGGACAATCCGACCACCAAGCCCGGTTACAAGCCGGTGCAGATGCCGATGCCGGTCGCGCAACCGGCGTCGTACAATCCGAACTCGCTGTGGCGCAACGGCTCGCGTGCCTTCTTCAAGGATCAGCGGGCGCATCAGGTCGGCGACATCCTCACCGTGAAGGTGAACATCAACGACACGGCGCAGTTCCAGGATCAGACCCAGATCACCCGCACCGCGACGGAAGATTCAGGCATCAGCAATTTCCTCGGCGCCAATACCATCGTCAATCCCGCCAAGGCGGTTCTGCCGGGCACCATCATCGCCGCCGACAGCAATTCGCAGAGTAACGCCAACGGCTCGATCAACCGCACCGACCAGTTGGTGACGAACGTCGCCGCCGTGGTCACGCAGCTATTGCCGAACGGCAATCTGGTGATCGAAGGCAAGCAGGAAATCCGGCTCAATTCGGAAATGCGCGAGCTTCTGGTCGCCGGCGTCGTGCGTCCGGAGGACATCGAGAGCGACAACACCATCGATCTGCCGAAAGTCGCCGAGGCGCGCGTCGCCTATGGTGGCAAGGGCACCATCTCCAACATTCAGCAGCCGCCTTGGGGCCAGCAGGCGCTCGATATTCTGTTGCCGTTTTAACCGACCTGGCCTCCCCGGGAATTGCGTCGCGTAACAGTATCGCAAATCCCGAGACGACGCGGCCTCCGGCAGCTCCCCGCCGGAGGCCGTAATCGTTTGCCGACGGCGAGTTACGGTCAGGCCGACTGTCGCAGGGAGAGCGGAGCGACGCATGCGCGCGCCAAATCCTGCGCCAGCGCCTCGACGGTCCCGTCCCACTTGCCGAATTCGCGCTGACGGTAGAGCCGCGCCGTCGGATACCACGGGCTGTCGCTGCGCTCGCGTAGCCAGCGGAAATCCGCCGCATAAGGCAGCAAGAGAAACAGCGGCTTGCCCATGGCGCCCGCCAGATGGGCGACTGCGGTGTCCACCGAGACGACGGCATCGAGCTGTGAGATGACTGCGGCCGTGTCGGCAAAATCATTGAAGTCGTCGCCCAGATGGACGACGCTCGGACGGCTTTGCAGAACCGGCCGATCGTGATCGCGCACCGGCCGCTGCAGGCTGACCAACGAAACCTGCGGCAGATCGAGCACAGGCAAAAGGTTTTCGAGACCAAGCGAGCGATTGAGATCGTTGTCGTGCGAGCGGTCACCCGACCAGACCAAACCGATGCGCGGCCGGCCTTGTGGCAGCCGCTCCTGCCACACGCCGCCGTTCCCGTCCGCTGCAGCGATGTAGGGGACCCCTCCCGGAATTGTCGTCAGTTCGGTGGCAAAGGCGAGCGGCAGACTGAGCAGCGGGCAATGGCAATCGAACGGCGGCAAAGTTTCGCCGCGGGCGATCACGGCGTCGACTCCCGTCATACCGGACAACAGCGAGACCAGTTCGCGCTGAACTTCGAGAATGACTTTCGCGCCGCGCGCCGCCACCAGCCGGGCGTAGCGCGCGAATTGAAGGGTATCGCCAAAGCCTTGTTCGGCATGCAGCAGGATGGTTTTGCCGTCGAGCGATAGGTCGGGCGTTTCTTTAAACAATTCTTGGCCGAGCCAGAGCGGCGCCGTGAAGCGGCGGCGCTGCGTTGCCAGCAATCCGACCGACCAGCGCGCCTCGTAGCCGCGCCAGCCGGAGAAATCGCCGAGCGTCAGTCGGGCGACACTCTCGACAAAGCGCGCCTGGGCGAAATCAGGCCTGCTGACCAGCGCACGGCTTGCGCTCATCAGCGCTTCCTGCGGCCGATCGAGCCGCCGCAGCGCGACGGCGCGGTTGGTGAGGAGTTGCGCATTCTCCGGCGCGACCAGGAGCGCCCGATCGTAGACGGCAAGCGCCGTCGCCGGGCGGTTGAGCTTGAGCAGCGCGTTGCCGTAATTGCCGAGCGCATCGAGATAATCGGGATTGACGGCGAGCGCGCTTTCGAAATCCTGCAGCGCCTCGTGCGGGCGGCCGAGTTCGAGCAACGCCACGCCGCGCCGGTTGCGAAGCTCGGCGTCATTCGGCGCGATGCCGAGCCCCGCATCATAGCTCGCGAGCGCGCGCTCGAAATCGCGCAGCAGATGGAAAACGAGTCCGAGACTGGCAAATCCATCGGCGCGAGCGCTGTCGGCCCGCAGCGCCGTCTGGATCAGCACCAGCGCCGTATCGAGACGCCCGCGCTGCCCGTGGATCTTGCCCAAGCCATGCAGCGCGTCGAAGCTTTCCGGAGCATATCGCAGCACCGCGTTGAACAATCGTTCGGCCTCGGCGGCGTCGCGGGCGTCAAACGCGCGCGACGCACGGCGCAACATCCGCGCGACGTTCATTTGTGCGGGCCGTAACGGGCCGTTCCTCGGTGCATAAAGCATCGGCGCCAAACGCAGCAGGCCTATTCGCCCGCCGCCCAATCGTTAACGATCGGTAAGCGCAGATGGTTAATAAAGCCTAAAGGGCCACGACGACCCTCAGTCGTCGCGATAAACGCGCTCGCGGCGCTCGTGGCGTTCCTGCGCTTCGATCGACAGCGTGGCGATCGGGCGGGCTTCGAGCCGCTTCAAGGTGATCGGCTCGCCGGTTTCCTCGCAATAGCCGTAGGTTCCGTCCTCGATGCGCTGCAGGGCGGCGTCAATCTTGGCGATCAGCTTGCGCTGGCGATCCCGCGCCCGCAGCTCGATGGCCCGGTCGGTCTCAGACGAGGCCCGGTCGGCGAGGTCGGGATGATTTTGGCTCTCATCCTGGAGATGCTGCAGCGTCTCCTTGGCTTCCTTGAGGATGTCGTCGCGCCAATCGAGCAGCTTCTGGCGAAAATACTCGCGCTGGCGCTCGTTCATAAACGGCTCTTTATCGGTCGGCCGGTAGGTTCCCTCTGCTTGCCGCACGCTCGGTTCAACGCCGTGCCCGTTTTTATGGGCCTTGTCGGCAGATCGACCGGCTTTGCCCTTTAGCAGTTGCATGGACATTGACTCCCACACCCCACTCACGAGGCCCCACCCTCGCGGGGCGGCTTATATCCAAGCTCTGTGACAGAGACAACAACCAACCGCATCCCGTTACCGGGCGAAACGTCTTTCTGCACTGAGCGTTAAGGACGAGGCGCGCCGGTCCGTGAACGGGTTTTCCAGCGGTCAAAATATGAGCAAATCCGGGAGAATCCCCGCATTTGGGGCGCGGCGCCGCTTAGGCCAAGCCGGCTTTGGCGAGTTCGACGGCGACCCGCAGGTCAATCTCGGCGAGAACCTGATCGAGGCGGTCGTCGCCCGACCCGTCGCGCAGATCGGCGGCCACCGATTTGAGTCGCAGCATGGTGGCATGGTCCAAGGTGCCGGCGAGGAGCCCGAGCTTAAGCTCGTCAAGCACGTCGAGCGCCCGGCGGCCATGCGTGACCGCCCGGCGCCGACGTTCCACCGGATCTTCGATCCCCTGCAGCGCGATCAGCGCGTCGATCCCGCCGAGGGTCCGTAACGCCACCGCCGCGCTGGGGGCCTGGGGGGTAGCCGCCTCCGCCAACGAAAACTCGCCGCCGGATGCGCGACGCGCCGCGCCCGGGGTCGAGGCGAGTGTCGTACGATTGGTGCCGGAGACGCGCATAACTATAAGGTGTCCCGTTATGGTTAATGGCCGGTAAAAACCGCGCGGCAAGATTTGCCGCAACCGGCAAGGGCTGCTGGCGCCGCCCCGGCTGCCGCCCCGGCCTTCGACAAATAATCGTTTTATTTCAATGGGCTGCTTGCATCGGGGCGCTGGCACGCAATTGGCATTAATGAGGCTGTCCGACCTCTTGGGGAGCAAGAGATGAGAGGCACTTTTCGCACCGCGCTCGCCGCGCTGGTAGCCATCGGCTGCGCCGGCTCGCCGGCGCAGGCGACGTCACGCATCAAAGACCTCGCCAATATCGAGGGCGTGCGGCAGAACCAGCTTATCGGCTACGGCCTCGTCGTCGGCCTCAATGGCACCGGCGACACGCTGAATAATGTGCCTTTCACCAAGCAATCGCTGCAAGCGATGCTGGAGCGGCTCGGCGTCAATATCCGCGGTCAGCAGATCCGCACCGGCAACGTCGCCGCCGTCATGGTCACGGCCGACCTGCCGCCGTTCGCCACCCAGGGCACCCGCATCGACGTCACGGCGTCCGCGATGGGTGACTCCAAAAGCCTCGAGGGCGGCACACTCCTGGTTACACCGCTGCTCGGCGCCGACGGCAATGTCTACGCGGTCGCGCAGGGTTCGCTGTCCATCGGCGGCTTCCAGGCCGAGGGTCAGGCGGCCAAGATCACCCGCGGCGTACCGACCGTCGGCCGCCTGCCAAACGGCGCCATTATCGAGCGCGAGATCGAGTTCTCGCTCAACAGCGTCAATCAGTTGCGGCTCGCTCTGCGCAATGCCGATTTTACGACCGCCAAACGCATCGCCATCGCCATCAATGACTATATCGGCGCGCCGGTCGCCGAGCCGCTCGATCCGTCGACGGTGCAACTCACGCTGCCGAAAAAATTCCCGCAGAACGTCGTCGCCATGCTGACAGAGATCGAGCAATTGCAGGTCGAGCCGGACGAGGTCGCCAAGGTGGTCATCGACGAACGCTCGGGCGTCATCGTCATCGGCCGCGACGTGCGGGTGTCGACGGTCGCGGTGGCGCAAGGCAATCTCACCGTCACGATCTCGGAAGCGCCGCAAGTGAGTCAGCCGGGACCACTCGCACGAGGCCGCACCGTGGTGACGCCGCGCTCACAGATCGGCGTGCAGGAAGAGGGCAAGCGGCTCGCGCTGGTCCAGGAAGGCGTGTCGCTGCAGCAAATCGTCGACGGGCTGAATGCGCTCGGTATCGGGCCGCGCGATCTGATTACGATCTTGCAGGCGATCAAAGCCGCCGGCGCCATCCAAGCCGATATACAGGTGATGTAATGACGACGCTCGGCCACACCATCGACATCGGCGCTTCCCTGGCCTCGATCGGGGATGCAAGCAACGCGCAAGCGCAAAACCTGCTCAAGATCAAAGGCAAGACCAAGGCGGCGGCGGAAAACTTCGAGTCGATGTTCCTCGGCAATATGTTTCAGGAAATGTTTGCCGGCGTGAACGGCGACGGCCCGATGGGCGGCAGCGGCGCGCAGAAAGTATGGCGCTCCTTCGCCATCGATCAATTCGCGAAGAATTTCGCCAAAGCAGGCGGCATCGGCATCGCGCCCAAGGTCTACGACACGCTGCTCAAGATGCAAGGTCTGAGCAAGTCATGAGCCCCATCGCCAGTGTCGCGGAAGCGGAAAAAGTCATCGACGATCTCACGGCGCTGATCGAGAAACTCACCGTGCTTGTCGAGCGCGAGACGGCGCTGACGCATGCCGGCCAAATCCGCAGCGCCGCCGCGCTCGAGCCGGCCAAGGCGGAACTCGCCGGCCGACTGCATGCCTCGGGCGAGCATGTAAAGCGCAATGCAGATTTCCTGCGCCAGGCGGCGCCGGCGCGCTGTGCCACGCTCGCACGCGTGCAGGACACGTTTCGCGCGGTGCTGCAAAAAAACATCGTGGTGCTGGCGACGGCGCATGCGGTGTCGGAGGGAATTATGCGGCGGCTGTCGGGCGATCTTGCCAAGAAGGCGGCACCACAGGTCTACGGCGCCTCCGGGCGGGCGACAGCGCCTAACCCCAAGCACGGCCGTCCGCTTGCTGTCAGTCGCTCGCTGTAATAGCGGCGGGACGATCGATCGGCAGCATCAGCGCTACTTCGGCGGACGGTTTCCGACTGCGGAGAGTTCCTGCTTTAGCCGGGCCAGCGGGGCATCCCAGTCGCCGATCGCGGGCTGCCGGAACAAGCGCATGGTCGGATACCAGGGGCTATCGGTGCGGTCGAGCATCCACCTGAAATCAGGTGAAAACGGTAACAGCAGGCCGACGGCCTTGGCCATCGCACCGGCAAGATGAGCGACCGAGGTGTCGACCGAGATGACGAGGTCGAGCATCGCTATGACGGCGGCGGTGTCGGCAAAATCCGCGAACTCCTGCCCGAGCTGACGCACGCCATGCGCGCTCAAGATCTCCGCCTCCGCCGCGCCGATCTCCTTTTGCAGACTGATGAAATCGACACCCGGCGCCGAAAGGATCGCGGCGAAGCGATCGAGCGGGATCGAGCGCCGGCGGTTGTTCACGTGTCCGACGGTGCCCGCCCAGCAAATTCCGATCCGCAGCCGGCCATTGTCCGGCACTCTGTCGCGCCATTTCGTCATGCGCTTTTCATTGGGCCGCATGTAAGGGACGGTCGAGGGAATCGTTGCCACTTCGGTCTCGAACGCTGATGGCAGGCTCAACAACGGGCAGTAGAGGTCGAAGTCCGGCAGCATCTCGCCGCCCCCGATCACTTGCGAAACACCCGGGACGGTTTCCATCAACGCCGTGAGTACGGGGCGGACGCCGAGCAATACTTTTGCACCGAGCGCTGCGACCATGGGCGCGTAACGCGCGAATTGGATGGCATCGCCGAGGCCCTGCTCGGCGAGGAGGAGAATGGTCTTGCCGGCCACATCCTTTTCGCCGCGCCAGATCGGACGGGGATAGCTCGGCCGATCCTTGGCAAATTCCTTTCTCTCCCAGCGATATTCGTATTTTCGCCAGCCCTCGCGGAAATCGCCGAGGCACAGCCGGGCGAGCGCCTCGTTGAAATTCGCCTCCGCATTTCCCGGCTCGATCGCAACAGCTGCGGTAAAACTACGCAGCGCCTCGTCCGGCCGATTCAACGCGTAGAGAGCATTGCCGCGCTTGAGGAGCGCGTCGGTCGAATCCGGCGCAATCCGAAGCGCGTGCTCCAAATCTGCGAGCGCATCGTCAACGCGATCAATCGTACCGAGCACCTCGGCGCGATGGCAGAGCGCATCGGGTTGATCGGGACGGAGTGCCAAGCTTCTGTCAAAGCTCGCGATCGCTTCGTCATAGCGCGTGAGCCGATGTAGAGCCTTGCCGCGATTGCTGAGGAGTTCGGCGCCATAGCCGGCGGCGGCAAGCGCGCGGTCGAGACTTTCGAGCGATGCGGGGCTGCCCGCCAGCGCCGTGAGCGCGATACCGTCCGCGGCTTCGATGCCTGCCTGCTCGAAAGCAAGCGACAGCACGCGATCGAAGCTCGCCAGCGCCTCCTCGTTGCGATCGAGCGCAGCACAGGTGCTGCCGCGATTATGGTGCGCGACGGCGAGGTCGGGCGCGAGAGCGATCGCGCGATCATAGCTCTCGAGCGCCTCGGCGTGGCGGCCGAGACCCTTTAGCGCATTGCCGCGATTGTAGTGCAAGACTGCGCTGTCAACGCGCATGGCCAGCAAACGGTCATAGCTTGCCAGCGACTCGTCGTAGCGCTTGAGCGCTTCGAGGATCACGCCGTGGCTCATCAGCGTGTCCGCGGCATTGGGCTTGGCCCGCAGCGCCGCCGCAACTAGACGTAGTGCTTCCGCGGGTTGACCTTGCTGGTTTTTGAGGACGCCAGACAAATGCAGCGCCTTGGCGTGCTGCGGATCGGCTGCGAGGATAGCGTCGTAAAGCCGGCCGGCCTCCTCGAGCCGCCCGGCCCGGTGCACCGTTAAAGCCCGCTCGAAAGAGCGGGCGAGTTGCCCCTGCTTTGCGGCTGCCTGCCTCGCCATGTCGTCTATGCCCGGAGCTTGGAGTGATTTTCAGGGGCACCAAACAGCCGCGGCGCAGCTGCAGGCGATACTTGCCCCAGGGTCGGTCATGATGGTTAACCGGCCGTAAACACCGCGAAATCGACGGTCTATTAACCGCTCCGGGTGCATCAATGGCCACGGTGTGAGCCGCTCGGCAAGGCGTCGCAGTCCATGAGCATCGGCAGCGTGGGAAGCAGCCAGTCATTCTGGCAACAGGACCAGGCCTATTGGAGCCAGGCGCAATCCGAAGCTCAGAGTTCCTCATTGAGCAACGCGCTGATTTCCGCAATGGGCAGCGTCGTCGCTAATGAAGCCAAGGGCCTGGCGGGCATTGCGACCGGAGAGGCCGCGACCCGCGTCCACGCCCAGCTTGTCGCCGCGCTGCAAAGCGCGGTTCAAGCCTCGCAGGCGAGTTCCGGCGGCTCCACTTCCAACGCTCCGGCGGCCGGCGCCGCGGCGACCGGAACCGGTACCGTGCCGCTCTCGCCGACCACCTCGCTCCTGACGCTTGGAATTCCCGAGAACGGCACGATCACGGTCAGCGACGGGACCAATACGACGACATTCGCTTCGACCGGGACTGATACGGTCGGCGATTTGATCAATGCCATCAACAATCCGAACATTGCGGCGAATGCGCAAGTGACGGCGTCGTTGAACTCCAGCAGCCAACTGGTTCTCACCGGCAAAAATCTTACTGATTCGATCTCGGTCGGCGGACTCTTCGCATCGAACGTCGGCTTCGGCGCCAAAAACTCCAGTTTCCAGCCCACCGCCCCCGCCGCGGCCAGCACTGGCAGTTCTTCGACCGCGTCAACTTCTGCAAGTTCATCGAGCACGACGGCGTCTTCAACGAGCGGATCGTCGGCCGCCACGTCCGCCAGTCCCCCAGCAGCCGTACTGTATAATTCCGCTACCGCGCTAAAAACCGGCGGCACCGCCGAAACCCTGCTGGCAAGCAGCGGCTCGTTAGGTTCTTTGCTGAATATGCTGGCCTGACCGTGACGGCCCGCAATGCCAAGCATCGTCCCGCCCCGTATTCCACCGCTGTGCAGGCGGCTCCGGTTGGACTTGCCGCTAGCCGCCTGATCGCTTGGCCGTTGCCGTATAGCAGCACCGATTGCCGCGTCTTCCCGCTACGCCTTGCCGCGCAGGCCGGCGGCGATGCCGCGATTAATTTTGATGATCGAAGTCAAGTGATCCGGCTTCGGCTTGGTCATCAGCGAGAACGTCTCAGTCAGAACAAACGTGCCGAGCCGTCGGATATTGTCGCGGACCGCCGCCGGCAGCTTGTTGCCTTCGCTCGTCACCGCATCGAGGAACACCGTCCAAAGCCTGCGATTGAATAGCAGCGCGTCGTTGAGGCCGCTTGGCTTATCTCGCCACGAATCCCGAACCGCCTGCAATTTCGCCGCGGCTTGCAACAGCAGGCTCGCTTCGAGTTCACGCGGCGGCGCGGCCTCGACGGCGGTCTTCGCGTAGGCGCTGCCGCCATGGTGCATTTTCAGATGTTCCTTTTCGTAGGCGATCAGCTTTTTCGCCTCCTTCAGCGCTTTATAGGGATCACCTTTTGATATCCCATTGTTGATCCTCTCAATATGCGGCTTAGCGCTGGGCGCCCGTTTGAGGAATTCATCCGCCAGCCGGAAGTAGAGGGCGTGGTGATCCTGCGGCCGCGTGGCCACATAGATGAACTGTACGGAAAGATAAACCAGCTTCGCCAGGCTGTCGGCGCGGCCGAGCGACATGATGTCCTTTTCGCGCAGGATCGGCAGCGAGCCCTCGATGAGAAGGCGGGTGCGCTGATCGCTGTTGGTGATCACGCAATCGCCGAGCAGGATGCGTTCGTTCGGCTTGAGTTCGATCTTGAGGGCCACGTCTTTTCCTTATCAAGGCCGCCGCATGTTTGCGGACGCACGTTAAGGCGCCGCTAATGATGCGGCCCCGGCGCGTAGGGAAATTCCCGACAAGTCCGGCGCCCGCGTCCAATATGCCAAAGAAAACGGCGGGGCTTCCGCCCCGCCGCCTTCACACTTTGCCTGTACCAGAAAAGTCTTAGCGCGTACCAAAAGAGTTTTAGCCGAACAGCTTGAGCACCGACTGGTTCGCCTGGTTGGCGATAGACAGGGCGGAGATTTCCAGCTGCTGTTGGGTTTGCTCGGTCAGCAAGTTGGCGCTGGCCTGGTTCTGATCGGCCAGCACGAGGTTGCTGGCGCCCGTCTGCAGGGTGTTGATCAGGTTGGTTTCGAAGGTCTGGCGGGTCGAGATGGTCGATGAGTTGGTGCCGAACGTCTCGGTCTGGGCCCGCACATTGGTGATGGCGGTGTTGATGGACGCTTCCGTGGTCGCGATGTTGGTGTTGTCCTGGAAGCCGTTGCCGCTGATCGCCGACAGGCCGAGTCCCGACGAGCTGTCGTGGACGCCACCGATGGTCAGACCGCTGGTGCCGTCCTCGTTGAAGAGCACCGTCAGGTTGTCGCCGTTGAGCAGGTTCACGCCATTGTAGGACGAGTCGCTCGCGAGTTGATCGATCTGCGTCAAGAGGGCGTTGTAGTTGCTCTGCAGCGTAGCACGGGTCGAACTTGGGGTGACAACCGTCGCCGTCGGCGTCGTGACGCCGCCGGAGAAGCCGAGTGAGGTCACCGTTCCGGCGGTGCCGCCGATGGTGACGATATTCGAACTGGTCGGCGCCAGCACGATCTTGTTTTGCGCGTTGACCGTTGCGCTGATGTCGCCGATCCCCGCAAGCGCGGTGTTCAACCCGGCCAAGGTCGAGATCTCGCCGTTGCCGGTGCCGAATGTCAGCGTATTCACCGCGTCGTTGCCGACCTGAACCGTCAGGATGCTGCCGTTGGCCAGCCCCGCCAGCGTCGTGTTGAAGTTGTTCTTGTATGTGCCAGTGAAACCAAGATCGGAGGTGCCAAGGAGGCCACCGACCGTGACCGCACCATTCGGGCTAGAGAGCACGAGATCGCCAGCGCCGTTGACGGTCGGGGTGATCGTGCTGCTCAGGCTGGAGTCGCCGATCGCGGTGGCGAGATTGGCCTCGCTGGTGAAGGTGTTGTTTGCCGGAACGGCGTTGCTGGCAACGTAGTAGAAGCTCGACGAGTGGCCTTCGCCGTCGGTAATCGTCAGCGCATCGCCCAAGTGGGCAGCCGCGGTATTATTCTGGAAATTCGCGCCACTGAGGGTGCCGGCGACCGTGGAGGAGGTGGTGAGGTTGTCGGTGAGATTGTTGCCGAGCACAGTCACGATGCCGCCGGCGTTCGTAACACTCGCGACCGCGCTCAGATTGCCGCTGGCGCCGGTGCCCGTGGTTAGAACGGTGTCGAGGCCAGCCAGGTCGTGGAAGGTGTTGGTGGCCGCGTTGGTGGCGGCACCGAACGTGGCGGTCACTGTCGTGCCGGAAAGCGAGTAAGTCAGCGTATCGCCGTTCGCCAGTTGAGCGATGCCGGCGTTCAAAAACTGGGACGACGTCTGCGTCGAAATCTGCGAACCGGACAAACCGGAGATCGCGCTGGCGAAGGTCGTCGCGCTGGTGGCTTTCGTGGTATCGGCGGCGATGGCGGCGCCGGTTTGCGCGCCGCTATAGGTCACGGTGCCGACGGTCGCCTGCTGCGCCTGCTGCGCGGTCGACAGCGCCTGTTCGAGGAGGCTCGTCAAGCCGGTGAGGCCGTCGTTCGCCGCGTTCAGCGTCTGCTGCGCCTGACCGATCTGGTCGAGGAGCGCGCTCAGATCGTTCGATCGGTTGGTCAGCGACTGCGAGGTGAAATAGGAGGTCGGGTTGTCGAAGGCGGTGTTGACCTTCTTGCCGGTCGAAAGCTGTTCCTGGGTGGTGTTCAGATCGTTCGACGTGTTCTGCAGGGCCAGCAAGTTCTGCCGGATGCCACTGCTCAAGGTAATGTCAGACATAGTGGGTACCCTTCTGGTTACAGGCCGTACTGGCGTGCACTTCCTGTACGAGCCGTACCGGCGAGTGCAGATTCCGATCGAACCGATCGGTTGCCGAAGGTTTTGACGCAATTCGTTTAAAGACGTGTAAATCTCCAGATGTTTGACCCAGGTTAGCTGCACTGCAGCAAGTGGTACGGCGATGCCGAACCGCACTCGACTCCCCACTTCCCGCCCAGGTTTTTACCTCTAATCCGAATTTCGGGGCCTTAGTTAAGGCCGCGTTAACCATTCGTGTTTGCTATTGGTTAACCATAATTCGAAACTCGGACATGCGCCCCGATGAATAGGCTTGCCTGAATGCCGTCGGTCTCGGCGGAAAACGCGGCAGCGCCGGAGGTTGCGGCCACCCCGCCCGTCAATCTCGTGATCGCCACACCGTGCTTCGGCGGACAGATCTCGGTTCTGTACGCCGCGTCGCTATTCAAGCTGCAAAAACTGATCCGCGCCTATGCCGGCCTCAATCTCAAGATCCTATTCAAGGACGGCGACGCGCTGATCACCCGGGCGCGGGCAAGCCTGATTTCGCAGTTCTTAGACGACCCCGACGCCACGCACCTCCTCTTCATCGACGCCGATATCGGGTTCGAGCCCGAACAGGTGTTGCGCCTGATCGAGTGCGGCGCCGACATGTGCGCGGCGATCTATCCGATCAAGCGGATCGACTGGGACAAAGTGCGGACGGCGATCGAAGCGGCGCGGCCCAATCCGGCGGCGGCGTTCAGCTATGTGTTCGAGGTCGACGATCCCGCCGCGGTCATCGAACGCGGCGGATTCGTTCGGGTCCGTTACGCCGGCACCGGCTTCCTGATGATCCGCCGCCAGGCTTTGCAACGGATGTGTTCGCGCTATCCACAGTTGCAATATCAACGCGACCATTCGATCGACGCCGCGACCACAAGCGACAACCGTTTCGCTTTGTTCGAATGCATGATCGCCGAAGACGGCACCTATCTGAGCGAGGATTTTGCGTTCTGCAAACGCTGGATCGATATGGGCGGCGAAATCTGGGCGGATCTCAACAGCAAGCTCAATCACGTCGGCCCGATGACGTTTTGCGGCGACCTGGCGCTGCAATTCGCCGGCGCCTAGGCGAGGGCCCGCCGCGATGGAAACTCCATGACAGCCGAGGCAAGCTTGATTTCCGGCGATGCCTTGAAGGCGGCCGCGCTGAAATTCCTCGGTGAGATGCGCTCCAAGGTCGAGCGCGAGCAAGGCGGGCTGCACAGCATCTTCGACAGTTGGTTCACGCGCGTCTTGACGCGTCTGCTCGCCTTCGACCCGAGCCGCTCGTGGGAGGATAGCGTCCGCGACCATGCCGCCCGCGCGCCCGCGCAAGACGGCAGCTTGCAATGGGACCTGATGCGGTTGCGGCTGTTTCTCGATCGCTGGCGGCAGGGACGGCTTGTGGAATACTCGCAACGCGAGCAATCCGGATCGCATTATCACCCGAGGTTCGGCACCGAGTTCGGCATCGACGTGCTGTTGACGTGCCAGGGCGCGCCGGCGCTGATGCGCTGGCGCGGCATGCCGCTGATGAAGAACGTCTTCGATTTCGCGATTTATCCGGCGCTGATCGCGGAGCTGCGGCCGCGGACCGTTTTCGAAGTCGGCTCGGGTCTCGGCGCCAGCGCGCTGTGGTTCGCCGACACCATGGCCTTCTGCGGCGTCGAAGGCCGGGTGCACTCGGTCGATCGGGTCAAGGCCGGGATGCAGCATCCCGGCGTCGCATTCTATCAGGGCGACTGCTCGGCGCCCGATCGTCTATTCGATGCCGGCCTGCTGCAATCGGAACCGCATCCCTGGCTGGTCGTCGAAGACGCCCACCATAATGTCGCGGCGGTGATCGAGCACTTCCACCAATTCCTCAAACCCGGCGACTATCTGGTCGTCGAGGACAGCGACGTGAAGCGGGAGGATATTCGGAACTTCGTCGCCGCCCATCCGGGTGGCTATCTGGTGGATACGCGCTTTACCGACAATTTTGGCCGCAACGCGACCTGCGCGGCTGACTCGATCTTCGTCAGGACCGGCGCCGATTAGCGGCGGCCGCGCGCCGCGCTCAGGCCTTCGCCCGCAAGCCGGCTGCGATACTACGATTGACGTTGATGATCGCTTCCAGGTGGCTGGGTTTCGGCTTTGTCATCAGCGAGAAGGTCTCGCCCATGACGAACATGCCGAGCCGGGAAATGTTGGAGCGGACTTCGGCCGGCAGTTTATTGTCGTCCTTCATGACCGCGTCGATAAAGACCGTCCAAAGCCGGCGGTTGAACGTCACCGCATCATTGAGGCCGGTCGGCTTGTCACGCCAGGAATCCCGAACCTCCTGCAATTTCGCCGCCGCCTGAAGGAGAAGGTTCGCTTCCAGCTCGCGAGGACCGGCCGTTTCGATGGCGGTCTTCCGATAGGCGTTGCTGGCGTAGTTCATGTCGGGAAAATCCTTGTCACGGCGTTTTCGTTCGGCGCCTCGGTTAATGCTCAGTACAGATGACCGGTTAAGATCCAATTATTGATAGCGAACGACAGACCGGGCGCAGTATTGTTGCGCCGAGGGCCCACGGGCTTGCAGGAACCGCACATCGTCGTGGCGAGTTTGACGCGCCTCGGCGGCAACCCTGCCCAGGTCCCGCGCCGCCATCGCGGTCGTGCCCCGGTTGGGGATCGCAACACCGACCGTTAACCCTAATGATCTATCGAAACTCGATTGTGCGGCTCGGGGGTGAAGCGGCCATGTGCGGTATAGCGGTTGCCATCGACTGGGACAGCGCCGAAGCGGTAGTCCAGCGTTTGATCGCCGGAATGCTGCATCGAGGCGACGTGACCGATCCAGTCGTCGCGGTCGGCAGCAATGCCGCAATGGGCACGCGTCGCCTCCAAATCGTGGACGCGGCTCACGGCGCCCAGCCGCAGGCTTCCGCCGACGGGCGCATCCTCGTCTCTCTCAACGGCGAGATCTACAATCACCACGAATTACGTCGCGACCTGGAAGCGCTCGGCGTGCGCTTTCGAACCGAATGCGACACCGAGGTCCTCGCCAATGCGCTGCAGACCTGGGGACAAGCCGGGATCAAGCGGCTATCCGGCATGTACGCCTTCGTGGCGGTCGACACGGCGACCGGGGAATTTCTCGCCGCGCGCGACCCTTTCGGCGTCAAGCCGCTCTATCTGGTACAGTCGCTGAAGGGCTTCCTGTTTTGCTCGGAGATAAAGCCGCTTCTCGCCGCGACCGAAGGCGAGGTTCTGCTATTGCCTCCGGGCTATTTGCTGACCCGCAATTTTTGCGGGCGCCATTACACTTTGCCGTCGCCCAAGGCGCCGAGCGCCGCTTCGCCGGAGACGCTGGACCGCATTCTGTCGGACGCCGTGCGCATCCGCCTGCCGCGCGACCTTCCGGTCGCGGCGCTGTTCAGCGGCGGCATCGACAGCACGCTCGTCATGCATTATGCGCGGCGCTTCCGTCCGGAGATCCCGGGCTACATCGCCGCGGGCCGCAACGCGCCCGATCTGGCCTATGCCAAGCACTATGCCGACGCGGCCGGCCTCGATCTGCGTGAGGTGACTGTCGACACCCATTCCGCCGCCACGCTTCCGCTTATTGGGAAAGTCGTCGAGGCCGTAGAAACCTTCGAGCCCGCGGTCATTCGGCCGAGCCTTTTCACCTACCTCCTGTCCGAACGAATTCACCACGACGGCTTCCGCGTTGCGCTATGCGGCGAGGGCGCCGACGAATTGTTCGCCGGCTATTCGCCGCTCGAATCCGCTTTCATGCAGCAAAATGGCGCCGGCCGCGACCTGCAACAACAGTGCTTGGGCATGATGCACCGCGCGAACCTGCAACGGGTCGACCGCTGCTCGATGCAATTCCAGCTCGAGATTCGCGAGCCGTTCCTCGACCGGTCGGTGGTCCGCCACGCGATTGAACTCGAAAGATCCGCCCTGGTGCACCAAACCGGCAATGGACCGGTCGGCAAGGCCCCATTGCGGGCGCTCTATGATCTTTATCCCGCCGAACTCCCAGCATGCATCCGAGATCGGCAAAAGATGTTGTTCAACGAAGGTGCCGACGGCGACGTTGAAGAATCCGGCTGGCTCGATCTGTTCGAAACAGCCCTTTCCGACCGCGATCTTCACGACGGCCGGTGCGAATTTTCGAATTTTTCCGTCGCCAGCAAAGAAGAGCTGTTCTATCTGCGCATATTGGCGGCGAAGATGGACTTGAACCGCATACCGCATCTGCGCGGCCGGCTCCGCTTGGCAATGCCGCGCGCGGCCTGACGCCACTTCGGCGCTCGCCTGCTGGTGTATCCTTCTCGCCTGACTTGCAGTTTTATCCGGTCGACGGCGCCAGGAAATTGACCAGGCTGATTTGCGCCATCCGCGCCGTCACCGACAGTGACGCCGACAGGCTGTTCTGCAGCGTCAGAATTTGTTCGCCGATCTGGTTCTGATTGACGCCGTCGATATTCTGCATCATGTCCTGCAGCGTCGATTGCGTCTGGGTATTGAGCTTGCCGGCATCGCTTACCGTCGTCTGGGCATTGGCGAGGTCGGCTTCGATATCGGTGATTGATTGGGTGCCGGGCCGGCCGTCGAGGTTGCCCGCCACGTCATTGCTCAGCGACTGATAGCTCGCCGCCGCGTTCGGATCGCTCGCCGAATAGGTCGTTGCCGCGAGCACGGCGACGTTCGAAACCAGGGTCGTGATGGCCTGCTCATTGGCACGCATGCCGTAGGCGATGGTCATCGACGGAGCGACCTGGGCGGTCGCGGTCTGCCGTGCCGGTGTGCTGCCGTTTTCGCCGGTGTACCAAGACACCGTATTGGCCGGCGTCCCATTCACCAACGACGTGGCGGTATCGTAGGGCGGGCCGTTGACGCGCTGCGGCGGATTGGAGCTGAAAAAATTATTGGCTGCCGCCATGGCGGACGCCGCCGGCAACGCGGTCTGGTCGAGCGTGCCGACGGCCGTCGTGAGCGCCGCTTGCAAATTGGTCGCAGTGTCCGACGGGGTTGCGCCGATCGTGAACTGGTTCGCGCCCGCGGGCGACGCGGTGGTCGCCTGCAGGGTGACGGTTTGGGTGGAGCCGTCGGGCAGCGTGAGATCGAAGGCGATGGTGTCGCCCGGGTTCGGATTGGAGCCGAGATTGACCGAAACCGATGCAGGCGAACCCGACGGGCCGGTGACGGTCGCCCCGGTGAGCGACGAGTTCACGCTGCCAAGCTTGAAGCCGAACGGCGAGTTCGCCGCATCCTCGCTGATCGAGACGGCCGAACCCGATGCCGCCGGGATGACGAGGCGGCCGAGCCCGTTGGCGCCTTGGTCGGCCTGGAGGCGCTGCGCGATCACTTGGGTGAGGCCGGCCTGCGCGCCGTTGCCGTCGAGGATTTGGGAACTGCTGGCGACGGAGGGTTGGGTCGTCGCGTTTCCCGAGAACATATAATTATCGCCGACCTGGGTGTTGAGCAAAGACAGGACTTCATCGAGCTGGGCGGCGGCACCGGCCTGGGTCGTGGTCTGCCCATTATTATTGAGGCTGAACGCGCCCTGCTGATTGATCGCTTGCACGACCGAACTGCCGCTGCTGCCAAGCTGGGTGAGCGTCGATTGCGCGACGGTCAGCGTCGTTCCCACGGTGGTCGCCGTGGCGCTATAGCCGTTAATCGCCGAAAGCTGTGCGTTCAACGCCAGCGCCACGCCGGCCTGCGAGCCGAGACCGGAATAGGTCTGCGCCGCCTGGTTGGTACCGAGTTCCGTGCTCAAGGTGTTGAGCTGGTTGTTCATGTTATTCACCGTCTGAATATTCAGCGCGGTGATCGATCCGGGTCCGGTGATGCTCATTTACTGTACCGCTTGCAGGAGCGCCGACATCATCTGCTGGATGGTCGACATAACGCGCGCATTGGCGCTGTAGGCGTTTTGCAGCGCGATCAGATTCGACATTTCGGTATCGATGCTGACCCCGGACTGATTGTTGAAGCGCTGTTGCAGGGCGGTGACGACCGTATCCTGCCCTTGCTGCAAATTCGTCGCCGCCGTGGCGGCTTGCGCCTGCTGGCTGACGACCTGGCTCATATACTGGGACAGCGTGCCGCTATAGGGCGCGTTGGCGTTGCCGAGCCCGGTGCTCGGAGAATAGGTCAGTGCGGCGGTGGACATTTGATTGAGCAAGAAGTTCGGCCGCGTCGCGTCGCCTGAGGCGGTATTGGCCGCATAGGCCACCAAGCTCGACGGCGTGGCGACCACCGCCGCATTGACGGTGATGCGGCCGGCGAGTCCCGTGGTCTGCGAGCCGTCCGCCGTCTGCGCTCCCGTGATCGGCTGGGTGCCGTCGGTAAACAGGGGGAGCTGCGCACTGCCGCTTGTCAGCGAGGTCGCGGTCGTGGTTGCGGACAAAGAATTGACGGTGTTGTTGCCCTGGTTGAGGACCTGCAAGACGGTGCCGGACGGATTCGAAAACTGCAGATTGTTTCCGAGCGCGGCATTGAGTTGCGCGACCACCGAGTTCATGCCGCTGGAAAAATTAACACCGACGGTTTGAGTCGACGAATTGGCCGGTTGTGACGGTAGCGTGCCTCCCGGACCGAGCGCCACCACCGTGACGGTGTGCTGGTTGTTTTGCGGATCGGTATAACTGAGCTGAACCGTATTGCCCGGCAAAATGCCGCCGACATCGACGCTGAACCCAGCCTGCGCGCCAGAGGTCACTGCCGTTCCCGATGTCGTCTGGTTCGACAAGGCCTGCGACATCTGGTTGGCCATCTCGTCGAGCTGGCCTTGCGCCTGCGGCAGGATGGTGTCGCGCATCTGCAGATAGGCGCCGATCTCACCCGATTGGATGGCACCTTCCGCGACAAGATCGTTGGTACCGCCGCCGGGGGACGTGAGCGTGATGGTCCCAACCCCGTCCTGGCTCGGAGTGGCACTCCACTGTGCGGTCGCCGTCAGCGTGCCCTGATTATTGAAGAACAGTTGCGAGGCTTGCGTACCGGCGACGAGCTGCTGGCCGTTGCCGGTGAACAATGACACCTGATTGTTGGGATTCTGTACCACCCGGACATTCATCAGCTGCGACAGCTGCGTGACGTCCTGATCGCGCTGGTCCTCGAGCGCCGCGGTCGTACTATCGACCGTCGTGGTCGAGGCCCCGCCGGCCGTCACACTACCGGAAAGCTGCTGGTTGATGCCGGCAATCTGCTGCAGCATGGTATTCGCCGTCTGCACGTCATTGGCGATGCCCTCCTCGGCCTGACTGCGCAGTTGCTGGATGCTCGTCGTCATCGAGTTCAGGTTTTGCGTGACAGTTTGCGCCGCGCTGACCACAGCTGCCTGCGCCGAATACGAGCTCGGACTCGTCGACAAGGCCTGCAAGGCGCTGGTGAAGTTGTTGAAGACCCCGTCGAACGAGCTGGACGTTCCGGGCGTTCCGTAGGTCTGCTGTAATTGCTGGTAAAGTTGCGCGGTGGTGTCGGCGTAGGAACCACCGGAGGTCTCGGTCCAGAGCTGGTTTTGCAACAGCGTGTTGAGATTGCGATTGATGCCGTCGACAGTGACGCTGGTGCCGAATTGGCCGGCTGCCGTTGTCTCGACCTGATTGACCTGCTCCTCGACGTAACCGGGCGTATTGGCATTGGCCACGTTCCCGGCAATGACCGAGAGGCCGAGCTGCGTCGTATTCACGCCAGCCAAGGCGGACGATAATGCCTGTGAAAGCCCCATTGCCCTAGCGGTCCACGCCGCTTACCGACTGCGATCCAAACTGCCGCCGCCAATCACTGAATAACTTGCAGCAGCGCTTGGATCATTTGATTGGCGGTCGTCATGACCCGGGCGTTGGCCGAATAGGCCTGCTGCGCCACGATCAAATTGCTGAACTGGGTCGAGATATCGACGTTTGAGGATTCCAGCGAACTGCCGACGACCTTCCCCGACGCGTCGAAGAGTGGCGCGCCGGAATCCGCGGTCGCCGCGAAGGCCTGCCCGTTGAGCGACTGCAGCTGATCCGGGCCGTTGAACGATGCCAGCGTGATCTGAGCCAATGGAATGGTTTGGCCATTCGAGAATACGCCGCTGATCTGATTTTCGCTGTCAACCGATATCGATTGCAGTTGGCCGGCGGCGAAGCCGTTTTGTTGCAGCGTGCTCACTTGCGTGGCGCCGTTGCTATTGGCAAATTGCGTCAGGCCGTTGGTGCCGAAATTCAGCTGCACATTGCCGAGCGAATCCCCGTTTACCGTGAGATTTTGCAGCGTCACACTCGAAATCGCCGGCTGCAGTTGGCCGTTGGCATTGAACGCAAACGTGGTCCCGACGTTTTGCCACGCCGCTTGTGTGCCGGTCGCGGTGGAATTGCTCTGGTAGAAAAGCTGCCAGCTATTGGCCGCGGTCTGCGCCCATCGGAATTGGACGTTGACCGGATTGCCGTCGGTATCGTAGGTCGTGATGGAACCGCCATCGACCGACTGGGCCGTGAATGTCGTTTGGTCGTTGGCGATGACCGCCTCATTCGACGGCAGAGCGGTGAGAGTCTGGATGCCGAATTTCGTGGCCGCTGCGGTGCCGCCAATGGTAAGGCTCGAGTTTGGATTGATAGCCGTGATCGTGACATCGCCGTTCGCGGTATTGACAGCGCCATTGACGCCAGAAAGCCCCTGAATCGCCGTCTGCAATTGGGCAAGCGTGGCGACTTGGCCGGCACCCGTGCCAAACGTGATCGTTTGGGGTACCCCGGCGCCGACCGCCACCGTCAACGTCTGACCCTGCGAGACCGCGCTTTCGGTCAACAGATTGGTCGGCGAGAACGAATTCTGTCCGGCGCCAAAGCCGACCGCCGCCGCACCGTTGCCTCCGACGGTGATCGACGACGTAAAATTGTTTCCGGTCAGAACAAGATTGCCGCTGCTGTTGAGCGATGCCGTGACCGCCGCGGTCCCACCGTTGATGCCCGTTATCAGGTTGGCGACCGTGTCGCTTCCGTTCGACGTGTAGCTCGTCGTATGGGTACCGTCGCTCACCGTGATCGTTTGCCCGTTGGTGATACCGAGCGATGCGAGCGTCGTGGCGTTCGTCAGCGCGGTTTGAGTTCCGGTGCCGAGTGCCACCGCATCCGGCGAAAGCGTCGCGCCGGTCCCCACGATCGTTGCGGCCACCGGAGCGCCGGCCAGCGGATTGGCCTCGAAATCGCTCGGATTGAGCGTCCCGGAACTGGGCGTGCTCGGCAAGTTCGCCGCGTATTGAATGGTCGTTGTTTGCTGCGCCGGCACGAAATCGTTGTTGAACTGCAGCACCTGCGGCGAGCTGCCGCTCGGAGAGCCGGTCGCCGGATCGATTGGAATTCCCATCAGATAGTAGCCGGCGCCGTTGACCAGATAACCGTTCTGATTCATCTGAAAATCGCCGGCACGCGTGAAATAATCTACGCCGGTGAAGGTCGGCTGGTTGCCGGACGTGCCGTTCGGCTGCGCGACCACGAAATAGCCGCCGCCGTTGATGGCCATGTCGGTCGCCACCTGCGTGCTCTGGATCGATCCCTGCACCGTATTCGTGGCGACCGAGTTCGAGATCACGCCGTCGGTGGTCTGCTGATTCTGCGCGGCGGCGGAAACCAGATCCTCAAAGCTGGTGTCGGTTTCCTTGTAACCCGTGGTCTGCGAGTTTGCGATATTGCCGGAAATATTTTGAAGCGCGAAAGATTGCGCCTGCAGACCAGCCACCGCGGTGGTCAATGCATCGAAAATACCCATGACATTTCTCCAACTCGACAGCGGCGGAGAGCCGCACTCCGAGGCCAAGGCAGCAAGCCGCATGCCATGGAAATATGTCGTGTTTTCAATTGTTTAGATGAAGGGCCTTGGCGCGCCCGGTACGGATATGCCGGTTTGCGGGCAAAATTTGCCGAGCCGGAGCGGCCTTCCGCGTCGCATTCCGGCGCGGCCAGCCACGCGCTGCGACGGCTTGTGAGCCCGAAATTCCGCGTGTTTTAATTTCAGGCAAATTCGGGCAAAAGACTGTGATGCGTTTCGAAGGCACCCGCGCTTATGTCGCCACCGACGACCTGAAGGTCGCGGTCAACGCCGCGATCGCGCTCGAGCGTCCGCTCCTCGTCAAGGGCGAACCCGGCACCGGCAAGACCGTGCTGGCCATCGAGATCGCCAAGGCGCTGTCGGCGCCGCTGATCGAGTGGCACGTCAAATCAACCACCAAGGCGCTGCAGGGCCTTTACGAATACGACGCGGTCACGCGGTTGCGCGACAGTCAATTGGGCGATGCGCGCGTCAAGGATATCCGCAACTACATCAAGCGCGGCAAGTTGTGGGAGGCCTTCGTCGCCGACGAGCGGCCGGTGCTTCTGATCGACGAGATCGACAAGGCCGACATCGAATTCCCCAACGATCTCCTGCAAGAGCTCGATCGCATGGAGTTCTTTGTCTACGAGACCGGCGAGACCATTCACGCGCGCCGCCGTCCGATCGTCGTCATCACCTCGAACAACGAAAAGGAATTGCCCGACGCCTTTTTGCGGCGCTGCTTCTTTCACTATATCCGCTTCCCCGATGCCGACACCATGCGTGCGATCGTCGAGGTGCATTTCCCCGGCATCAAGCATCGCCTGGTGGCCGAAGCGCTGAAGCTATTCTACGAAATCCGCGATGTGCCCGGCATGAAGAAAAAGCCGTCGACGTCGGAACTGCTGGATTGGCTGAAGCTTTTGATGGTCGAGGACATTTCTGTCGAGACGCTGCGCGAGCGCGATCCGAAGCGGCTTATTCCGCCGCTGCATGGCGCGCTGATCAAGAACGAACAGGATGTGCACTTGTTCGAGCGGCTCGCCTTTATGGCGAGAAGAGATGGCCGCTGAAAGCGATCCAGGCGCGGCCGGGAGCCTGCGACGACGACGTCACCACAGCGGATGCATATTGAAGGAATAGGTCGCGCCGACGCCGAAGGTGAATTGGTTGGGCGAGCCGCGCTGGATCACAAGCGGTGAATCCGCCGCTGAGCCAGTCAGTCTTTCATATTCGGTCAGCGCATGGACCGACCATTGCGCATCGATGAAATATTCGATCAGCGCCCCAGCGCCGTAGGAATAGACGCCGCCGCTGGCGTTGTAGACGGGGAGCTGCGGTAGTCCGGCAACGGTCGAGCCGATCGATTGCGCCTGGGTGATGCTGAAATAGGGCGAGGTCGCCGCCGACGTTTGCAGCGTCATCCGCGGCCCGGCCGAGAAACGGAATTGGCCAGCCGGCACGACGACGTCCAGCATGAGGTCGCCGGTCAGGCCGGTCTCGCCGCCAATGCCTTGGCGGACCTCGCCGCGCAGACGTAACCATTGAACCGGCCAAAATTGAGCAAAAGCACCGGCTTGAACCGCATAGTCGACATCGCCCAGACCGTTGAGCTCTTTGTACGACGACGCCGAGCGCTTCCAAATTATCTTGCCGACCGGACCGAGCTGAAACTGGCCCAAGTCGACGATGCTGAAGCCGAAGCTGTCGCGCGACCCGGAAAACTCGGGCGGTGTTCCCGCTTTGCGAATATTGAAGAGCGGAAATACGCTCAGCCCGAATTTGCTGTCGCTGGCGCCGGCCCAGGCCGGTACGATGCGCGGCTCGGCACCGACGGTAACGATCCAGTCGGGCGCCGCCGGCGCGTAGGTCGCCGGTGCTGTAGGCGCCGCAGCCGGAGGGGCCGGCAAGTCGGCCGCCGCGGCAAGTCCCGGCGTCGCTGCAATAAACAGCGCGAGCCCGAAACGTCTAGCAAACGAGATCATTGCAACGCCACCCCGCCCGGAAACCCATCTCGAACCTATAGCACGAAGAACGGCGCCCGGCACGGCACAAGGGCAGCTTGGTAAACTCGGCGGCGGACTGTTGCCGATATGTTCGTCCCAGTTTTCGTCAGACCTTGGCCCGCTGACGTCGCTTTCTGCGCTTCGAAGGCGTTGGGGCACCGCTTTCAGGCGCCGGTCGCGGCGGAGCCGCGTCAAGAGCCTGGGCCGGGCCAGTCGCCTCGTCGGCTCCGGCATCCGATGCGAGCTGCGGCGGAATGATTGAGCCGGCAGTACTGACCGGTGCCGGCGGGGTTTCGGCTATTTCCGCCACCGCCGGTCCCGCCCCGGCCGACGCCTCGGTCGCGACGGCTTCGACCGGCGGCCCCGCCACCGCATTCGTGGGCTCGGCTTCCCGCGCTTGACGATGGGCAAGTTCGCGGGCCTTGGCGCGGCGCTCCGCGATTGCCGCGCGCAGCCGTTTGACTAAAACACGCATCTGCACGGCGGCGCGCCCGAAGACGCCGCCCGCCCAGACCAGTTCGAACGGCGTGAAATGCCGCCAGCTCTCGTCACCGTCGACGATTGCGCGCGCGATAATGTTGCCGGCCATCGCGGTGGTGTTGAGACCATGGCCGCCGAAGCCCGAGGCGAGCCATACGCCCGGACCGAGTTCGCCGATCTGGGGCATACGATGCAGCGTGAGGCCCAAAGTGCCGTTCCAGGCATAGTCGACGGCGACATCGCCCAGTTGCGGATAGGTCTTTTTGATGTCGCCGGTCAGCGCAGCGGTATAGCGCCGCGCATCGCGCACCCAGGCCGTCGCGCGTCCGGACAGCATCAAGCGATCGCCGTCGACAATTCGGTAATGGTTGTCGGCGCTGTCGCCATCGCTGATGCCGCCGCGGTAGCCGACGGCATCAGCAAGGCGTTCGCCAAGCGGCGCCGTCGTGATCACATAGGTCGTCATCGGCACGAGCGTCGCCGCGAGCCGCGGCATCAGCGCGCCGAGTTGCACATTGCCGCACAGCACCACATGACTGGCGCGCAGCCGGGCGCCCGGCGTGACGATGCGCTTGCGCACACCGGTCGGATCGATCGATAGCGCGGGCGTGTTTTCGAAAATCCGGGCGCCGTCGCGTTCCGCGGCAGCCGCGAGCTTGCGCGCATAATTGACGGGATGGATGGTGAAGGCGCGCGGATAATTGATCGCATAGAAATAACGCTCGCTGTGCAACACGGAGCGTACGCGCTCGGTCGGCCAGCCCTCGATCTCGCATCCCAATTCGCCGAGCAGCGCGACACGGGCGACTATTTCGTCGCTGTTATCGATTTTGGAGATATGGAGCCAGCCGTCCTGCGGATCGATGTCCGAAACGCCCTCGGAGCGCACGGTGTTGCGGACATAGTCGAGCCCCGCCTGCGACAGCGCCCACAAATCCTTGGTGCGCTCGAAACCGACACGCTCGATCAGCCTGTCGACATCGGCGCCGAAGCCCGGCAGCACGAAGCCGGTATTACGGCCGGAGGCGCTCGCGGCCAGGCGGCCAGACTCCAACAACACGACGGACCAGCCGCTGCGCGCTATTTCCCGCGCCGCCGTGAGCCCCGCGAGCCCGCCGCCAATGACGCAGACGTCGACATCGAGATCCAACGACAACGGCGGACGCGGCGGCGCATCGCGCAGCGTCGCGGCATACCAGCTATCGCCGTAGAGCTCGGTAGCGACGGCTTGGCTGTCGGTGCCTCGGCTATCGATTTCGTTCATATGACCGAATTCCGGAGATTGGCCGCCGCATCAGGCGCTGCTATGTAAGGGCTTCATTTCCACCGTACCAGACCGGATTAACCTGGGAAGCGACCTTACCCGATGCGCCGCTTGATGCTGCTGCGCCATGCCAAGACCGAACGGGCCGACCCCGGCGAGCGCGACCGCGACCGCAAATTGATGAAACGCGGCCGCGGCGATGCCGCCGTCATCGGCGCCTACATGGCGGATCATGGTCTCGTTCCGGATCTCGCGATGGTCTCGCCGGTGACGCGGACAAAGGAAACCTGGTCGCTCGTCGCCCCCTGTTTTGCCAAGCCGCCAGCGATGATCACGGACGATCGCATCTACAATGCCACCGTCGAAAAACTGCTCGGTGCCATCGGCGAGGCGGGCAAGGCGCAAGCGCTTCTCGTCGTCGGCCATAATCCGGGTTTGCACGACCTCGCGGTACAATTGATCGCTTCCGGCGACGTCGTGGCGCGCGAGCGCATCAACGAAAAGCTGCCGACATCGGGACTTGTTGTCATTGAGCTGCCGCTTGACGAATGGACAACGATCCATCCTCGTTCGGGACGCCTCGAGCGCTTCGTCAGTCCGCGGCTGGTCGGCGCGGCGCCCGACTGAAGCGATAGGCCCGCGGGTCGGCATCGCCGTTGCGGGGAATGCTCAGCGTGGGATATTCGGTGGCCAGTCGGCTGATTCGGCGGCCGGACCGGGCCGCGAGGCCTGCCGTTGCACGGTAAGCATTCGACGATGCGAGCGCTCCAGCCGCTGTTATCCATCATTTTCGGCCGCCCCCATACGCCGGCCGCGATGCAACTTCCGAGGACACCGGGCCGGATTATCGCCGCCGAACCGGTCAGCGGCCCGGAGCCGCTGTCAGAGCTTTCGTTCTCCGGGCATTTGCTGCTCCCGATAGCGATATTCGTCGTCTCGCTTCTGAGCATAGAGTTCTCCCATATATCGCACTTCCTCGGCGGCCTATGGGCCTCGAACGCCGTCATCCTGGCCGCGCTGCTGCGTCACGTGCGCAGCCCAGCCAATTATACGTCGATATTGATCGGTGGGGTCGCGGCGATGACACTCGCCGGCGCGGTCACCGGCGACCCCCCGGCGATTTCGGCGATCCTGACTTTGTCCAATATGGCCGAGATTGGCGCCGCCTTCGCCGTGTTGTCGCTATGCCGGATCGACGCTTCGAATCTTGCGTCGTTCACGAATCTCCTCATTTTCATCGGCATCGCAGGCGGCGTTGCACCGCTCACAGGCGCACTTATCGGCGCGGCGACCATTGGTCCGCACGCTGGAATTTCTTGGACGCCGATGTGGCGCAACTGGTACGTCGGCCACGCGCTGGCGATGATCATCGTGGTGCCATTCCTGATCAGCGTCACATCGCGAGAGTGGCACGCGTTGCGCATCAAAGAGAAACTGCCGGAAGTCACCGTGATGATCGCGGCCTATATTGCCATTGCCGCCGGCGCCGCGTTCTTCAGACCGGTTATTTTCGTTGTCGCTCCGGCTATATTGATCGCCACCATCAGGTTCGGCCTGATCGGCGCTACCGTGACCACGCTGGTGACGTCGCTGCTGGCGACCGCCTTTGTGGTCCTTGGCATAGGTCAGCCCTTCGTGCCGATTTCTGAGCTGTCGTCGCGAATCTTATTTCTGCAGGTGTTCCTCGCCATCACCTCGTTCTGGTCGCTGCCGACCGCGGCCCTGCTCACTGAGCGCGACCGGCTCTTGGCCGGCCTGTCGCGGGCTAACGCGCTTTTAACGGTCGAGAGCGAGCGAAAATCGAATTTGGTGATCGGCCTGCGCCGCCACTTGACCATGGCCGAGGAGAAAGAACGGCTTCGCCTGTCGCACGAATTGCACGATCAAGCTGGTCAAAGTCTGATTGCTGCGATCCTCGAACTCAACGAAATCGATCCTTTGATCGCCGAAAGCGCGCGCGACCGTTTGCATCTGGTCCGCAGGAAGATGGAAGACTTGGGAAAAACCCTGCATCACATCGCCTGGGAATTGCGTCCAGCCTCGATCGATGAACTGGGACTGCGCAAGGCGCTGGCGAGCTACATTGCCGATTGGAGCGAGCAGTGCGACACCGAGGTGGATTTTCATTGCGACGACCCGGCGCTCGATGACGTGCCGAGCGACATCGGCACCGCGATTTATCGGGTGGTGCAGGAAGGGCTGACAAATATCGTCAAGCATGCTCAGCGGCCCTCGAACGTGAGCGTCGTCATCAGACGGTCGGACGCTGTCCTGCAGGTCATCGTGGAGGACAACGGCTGCGGCTTCGACGTCGGCGCCACGGCGGAGAAGCCAAGCGCCCGCCGCGGTCTCGGCCTCGACGGCATGCGCGAACGGTTGTCGCTGATCGGTGGTAAGCTCGAGGTTGAATCCGCGATCGGCGCCGGCACGACGCTCTTCGCCCGCATCGTTCTCGAAGGTCAGAGGTCGGCGGCGTGACCAAAACCCGTATCGTTCTTGCCGACGATCACCCCATCGTCCTCGACGGGCTGCGCAATCTGGTCCGGGCGGAGCCGGATTTCGAACTCGTCGGCGAGGCCACAAGCGGCTTGGCGGCCCTGAAAAATATCCGTGAAAATACCCCCGACATCGCCGTCCTCGACATTTCGATGCCGGAGCTCAACGGCATCGTGCTCTGCCGCAGGCTGACCGGAGAGATGCCGGCGCTGCGCGTTTTAATTCTCAGCCTGCACGAAGACAGGGCCTATGTGAATCAGGCGATGGAAGCCGGTGCGCGCGGCTACATTTTAAAGCGCTCGGCGGTGGAAAATCTGGTGCACGGCATTCGCGCCGTGGCGGTGGGCGGCAGCTATCTCGACCCGGCGATCTCGGGCCGGCTGCTCGACGGCAAACGTACCCACGCCAGGCCGGCAACGAGCAAGAGCGCCGCGCCATCGCTGACCGATCGCGAGGCCGCCGTGCTTAAAATGGCGGCACTCGGTTTCACCAACAAGGAGATCGCGTCGCGGCTCGATGTCGGCGTGAAGTCGGTCGAAACCTACAAAGCGCGCGGATTGGAGAAAGTCGGATTGCGGACGCGCGCCGAATTGGTTCGCTACGCCTCAGCCGAAGGCTGGCTGCAACTTTAGGACATGATCCTGAGAAGCGAAACCGGTTTTCGGATAAGCTCGTGCCTGAACAAAAAATCTAGACCCTGATCCGATTCGATTGAATTGGATCAGGACCCCGAACAGCAGCGCGCCAATACGGTAAAGCGCCGGTTAAGACGTCAGGAAATTTCTGACAGGGCTTGTCCTTATTATCGTCCCGAAGCCGCGCCAATTACGCTATGACGCATTCGCGGGGACAACGATCGAATGCCGGCGCTTTTCCGCGCGCCGGCTGATCGCCGAGGGACTGCCGATGTCAAAAGCGGCGAAGCTTTCCAATGCCGACCGCGCGCCAATAACGTCTGCCGTGGCGTTGAAAACCATGGTGCCGACACCCGTGGCACCGAGACCTATGTCACCGAAAGCCGCGGAGAGCGACGTGTTGCATTTCCTGTCGCGGACCCTGCAAGCGCATTTTCTCGACTCCGACCCCCAAGACATGGTGGCGAAACTTCGCGCGCTGCAAACCGCGCTCGATCAACAGGAAATCACGCTGTCGCGCTGGCCGGATTCGCCGAGCAAGGCGCGCATCTGCGCGGCGCTTACCAAAGCCAAGAATCTCGTCGCGCAAATCGCCGATGAATACGGCGCTACCGTCGTCGGCGATTCCGCCGCCCACTAGCCGCGGAAGTCCGGCGTCTTTTTCTCCGCGTGGCACGCACCGAGAAATCCGTTCGCTAGCCCGCAAGCGCCGCCAAAATCCGCGCCCAGCTGCGGATGCCTTTATGAAAGCATTTTAGATCGTATTTTTCGTTCGGCGAATGCACGCGGTCGTCGTCGAGCGCGAAACCTACCATCAGCGTATCCATGCCAAGCACGGATTTGAAGTCGCCGACGATCGGGATCGAGCCGCCGGCGCCGACGGTGACGGCTTTCTTGCCCCACTCTTCGGCGAGCGCCTCGCGCGCCTTGGTCAGCGCCGGATTGTCGAAGGCGACGTCGAAGGCCGGCGCGCTGGTGAAATTGCCGAACTCAACCTTGCAATCGGCCGGGACACGGGCGCGCACGAAATCGCGGAATGCGACGCGGATTTTCTCGGGATCCTGCGCCCCGACAAGGCGGAACGAGACCTTCGCCATGGCCTTGCCGGGGATCACGGTCTTCGCGCCCTCCCCGGTATAGCCGCCCATGATGCCATTGACCTCTGCGGTCGGCCGCGTCGAGATTTGCTCGATCAGCATACGGCCCTTCTCTCCAGCGGGGATTTTCAGGCCGATCGGGCCCAAAAATTTCTCAGCGGTGAGATTCAATCCGGCGAGATCCTGTTTGATATCGTCCGGGAGGTCGTGGACGCCGTCGTAAAAAGCAGGGATCGCCACTGCTCCATCGGCCGTGTGCAGCGCAGCGAGAATTTCGGCCAGCACGTGGATCGGATTGCGTGCCGCGCCTCCGAACAGGCCTGAATGCAGGTCGCGGTCGGCGCAGGTCAATCGCACTTCTTCGTAGACGAGCCCGCGCAGCGACGTGGTGATCGACGGAGTCTGCGCATCCCACATGCCGGTGTCGCAGACGAGCGCCAGATCGCGCTTAAGCTCGCCGGCATTATCGCGCACGAAGCCGAACAGATTTTTCGAGCCGCACTCCTCCTCGCCCTCCATCAGCATGGTGATATCGAGCGGAAGCCTGCCGGTGACGGCCTTGAAGGCACGGCAAGCTTCAATGAAGGTCATGGCCTGGCCCTTATCGTCGCAAGCGCCGCGGGCGACGATGATCTTGCGGCAGCCATCGAGTGCCTCGATGCGCGGCTCGAAGGGAGGCGTCTGCCACAACTCGAGCGGGTCGACCGGTTGTACGTCATAGTGGCCGTAGAACAGCACGCGCGGCGCTTCGCTATTCGCTTGGCCATTGCCGCTTTTGCCGACGACGACCGGATGGCCTGCCGTCGGGCGCACGGTGGCCTCGAAGCCGAGGCCACGCAGATCGGCCGCCACATGCTCGGCCGCCTTGCGGCACTCTGGCGCATAGGCCGGGTCGGTCGATACCGATTGAATGCGCAACAGCGCAAACAAACGATCGAGACTTTGCTCGAGATCGCGGTCAATGCGATCGAGAACGACGGGCAGCGCTTCCGATGCTGTCATATTCCTACCGTTCCAGCGCTCCCAGCCGCCAGCCGCGCGCCACCATGGATCTATAATGTGTGCCGGCCGACATTTCCACCGGCCACGGGGCGCGCCGATTTGCGTTGCAAGTTTACAACGCTCCGCCGCGTTCCGCGCTTCGACGTGCGTCAAAGCTCCCGTTTCATCGGTCCCGCCTTGTCACCTTGCCCTTGAATCTTCAATATGGCCAAAACCCGCCGCCAGTGCGGGCTTTTGGGGCTGCCGAGGGGACAATGGACGAATTGGTCGGACGTCTCGTCGCCGATATCGGGATCGACCGAGCGGCGGCGGAAAAAGCCGTCGGCATCATTCTCGCATTCCTGGTCAAGGAAGGCCCGGCCGATAAGGTGCAACCGCTACTGGCGAAGCTGCCCGGTGCCGAGGCTTTGATCGCCAACGCCAAAGGCAACGGCGGCGGGATGATGGGCGGCGTCATGGGCGCCGGCATGCAGATGATGTCGGCGGGCCTGAGCATGGGTGAGGTGCAGAGCGTCGCCCGCGCCGTGCTCGCCTATAGCCGGGAAAAGATTGGTGAGGATGCGGTCGGCGAAATTGTCGCCGCCATTCCGGGGTTATCGCAATTCATTTGAACGGCCGGCGCCGTTGTGGCGACGTATTTGCACTGTGGCGGGGCGGAGACTTCGATGACCTATCCCATAACGGAGATCCAAGGGATCGGAACCGATATCGCTGCGGTGCTCAAGACCGATGGAATCCGCACCACCATCGGCTTGTTGCGCTTGGCGAAGACGCCGAAGCAGCGGCTCAAGATCGCGCTTAAGATCGGCATGCCCGAGAAGCACGTTCTCGACTGGGTCACCGCCGCCGACCGCATGCGTGTCAAAGGCGTCGGCTGGGAATATTCCGAATTGCTGCGGGCCGCCGGCGTCCGCACCGCCAATGAGCTGCGGTTCCGCAATCCGCAGAAGCTCGCGCTCGCGATGGCGGAAATCAATGCGAAGCGCAATTTGGTGCGGCTCCTGCCCTCGGTGAATACCGTGACGCGCTGGATCGAGACCGCCAAGAAACTGCCGCCGGTGATCTGCTACTAGTCGCCGCCGCTTGACTCCCCGCCGGTGACCGCGCAAAGCGACAGCCGGCGAGCGGCCACCCAAAAGGCGTCCCGGGCCGAAAATAAATTTCAGGATGACACAACCTTGGCCAAAGCAACGGCCATAAGCACGAGCGCTCGTCCCCCGGCGGTAGGCGCCGGTTCCGGCGGCAACGTGCTGGCGGAGCTTTTGGCCAAAGCCCGCCCCCTGGTCATGGGCGTTCTCAACGTGACGCCGGACTCGTTCTCCGATGGCGGCCGTTTCTTCGAGCCGGCGGCGGCGCTTGAACAGGCGCGGCGGCTTGCCGCCGAGGGCGCCGACATTATCGACATCGGCGCGGAATCGACGCGGCCCTATGGCGGCGCGCTGCCGGTGACGGCCGAGGAGGAATTGCAGCGGTTGGCGCGGGTCTTGCCGGCCGCCGCCACCATCGGCGTGCCGGTTTCCGTCGACACGATCAAGGCCACGGTCGCGGCATGGGCGCTCGAAGCCGGCGCGGTGATCGTCAATGACGTCTGGGGCTTGCAGCGCGATCCCGATATGGCGCGCGTCGTCGCCGAGCACGGCGCACCGATTATCATCATGCATAATCGCGAGGCCGCCGATCCGTCGCTCGACATCGTAGCCGAGGTTACCGAGTTCTTCTCGCGTTCGCTGGAGATCGCCTGGGCGGCAGGCATTCCGCATGACCGCATCGTACTCGATCCCGGCATCGGCTTCGGCAAGACGCCCGAGCAAAGCCTCACCTGCATCGCCCAGCTCCATGCCTGGCGCGGTTTCGATCTGCCGCTTTTGGTCGGGGCTTCGCGCAAGCGATTTATCAGTTCGATCGTGCCGTCGGATGCGGCGGACCGGCTCGGCGGCTCGCTTGCCGCGCATCTCTGCGCGGTGGAGAACGGCGCCGCCATCATCCGCACCCATGACGTCGCGCCGACCGTGCAGTCGCTCGCCGTCGCCGCAGCGATCAGGCGCGCCCGATGAGCGACGCGATCTTCGTCAACGGCCTTGCGCTCCACGCCTATCACGGCGTGATGCAGCACGAGGCCAAGGTCGGCCAAAGTTTTCAGCTCGACCTTGTGCTCGATATCGATCTCGCCGCCGCCTCGCGCAGCGACAAGCTGAAGGACACCATCTCGTATGATCGGGTGGTGAAGACGGCAAGCGATGCGTTCCGCGCGCGCCGCTACCGGCTGGTCGAGGCCGCAGCCGGCGCGGTCGCCGATGCGCTGCTCGCCGAGTTCCCGCCGTTGCGCAGCATCCGCGTCACCGTCCACAAGCCGCACGCGCCCATCGCCGCCACCTTCACCGATATCGGCGTCGTCGTCGAGCGCGCGCGTGAACGCAAACATGGCTGACAGCGAGGCCCTGCTCGCGCTCGGCGGCAATGTCGGCGATGTGCGAGACAATTTCGACCGGGCCATTGCGGCGCTGTGCGACGGCACAGCCGTGCGGCTTATGGCGCGCTCGTCGGATTACCGTACGCCGCCCTGGGGCATTACCGACCAGTCGGCCTTTATCAATGCCGTCATCGCGATCGCGACACTGCTGACGCCGCAGGAGTTACTGGCGCGCGCGTTGGCGATCGAGCGCAGCCTCGGCCGCGACCGCAGCCGTGAGCGGCACTGGGGTCCGCGCACCATCGACATCGACCTGCTGGCTTACGACGATGTCGTTCTCGCCGGCGCCGACCTGACGCTGCCGCACCCGCGGCTATTCGAACGCGCCTTCGTGCTATTGCCGCTCGCTGAAATCGCGCCGGACCGCATCATCGCCGGAACTCGGATCGGCGATACGCTCAAGCATCTGGATACCAGCGGCATCGAAAAGCTGCCGACCCGCTGAAATGCCCTTTGATCGTCGTCGCGGCTAAAGTACCGGTCGCGCCTTGGCGGCCGGACTAATTGGACGACGCACGTTCTCTTTTGAGCAGGATCGCCCCGGTCAGCGTCGCGCCTAGCCCAAACGCCATTCCCATCGTAATCAGGAATCCCAGTCGCGACAGCGACAAAGCCGGATCGTCGGCGAGCAGTTTCGAGGTCGGGTTGGACGTCACCAGCCGGAAGCCGCCACACAAAACGCCAAGCGCCATCCCCATCAGCCAGTGCCAGGCCAATGCGCGAATTCTCATTAAAGCGTGGTCGGGCGCGTCAGACACACAGGTAATAGGACATTTCTAGTTTACTAGTCTGTTAGAGTTCCGGCACGTGGTTGTCCTTACGCCGCAGAGCCGACGCCTGGCCTAGCAACGCCGAGATCGGTGGGAAGTTCACCCGTGCTCCAAGCCCGGACGCGGCACGGCACTTGCAGCGCCTCGGCTGTCCGCCGATCAAATGGCTGATCTATTGGCCCATCGGGCCATTCATGGCATTTTGCGACGATGATGGTATTGCGGCGATGACGGCCCCCCAAACCTTGTCGTTCGCCGGCGATTTTCCGCCGGCAACGGATGGCGATTGGCGCAAACTGGTCGCCGCCGTGCTCAAGGGGGCGCCATTCGAGCGCTTGCGCAGCCGAACCTATGACGGCCTGACCATCGAGCCGCTTTACCCACGCGCCGCCAGCGCCCACCCGGTCGCCGGGCGCGGGCCGGGTAGTGCCTGGACGATCATGCAACGGGTCGATCACCCCGATCCGGCCGCCGCCAATGCGCAAGCCCTCGACGATCTGGAAAACGGCGCGACCGGCCTCGTCTTGGTGTTCGCCGGCTCGGTAAGCGCTAACGGCTACGGCCTCGCACCGACCGCGGCGGCGCTGAAGCGCGTTCTTGAGGGCGTCGAACTTGACCTCATCACCGTCGATCTCAACCTCAGTCCTTCGTCGCGCCATATCGTTCGCGACGTCGCGGCGCTGGTCAAAACCCGTGGCCTGTCGCCGGCCGCGCTCGATCTGCGGTTCAGCATCAATCCCGTCGGCGGCTTTGCCGCCGAGGGTAAGAGCCCGCGTCGCTGGAACGAGATGGCACCCGCTTTTGCCACCATGGTCGGCGAACCCGCAAGCGACGGATTCCGCGGCCCGTTCGCCGTCGCCGACGGGCGGATCATTCACAATGCCGGCGGCTCGGAGGCGCAGGAACTCGCTTTTACACTGGCAAGTGCCGTCGCCTATCTGCGCGCGCTCGATGCGGGCGGCGTGGCGCTCGCCGCGGCGCGCGATGCGATCTATTTCCGGCTGTCGGCGGATGCCGACCAGTTCATGACCATGGCGAAATTCCGCGCCATGCGAAAACTGTGGGCCCGCGTCGAAACAGCCTGTGGGCTCAAGCCGAAGACCGCGCTCGTCACCGCCGAGACTGCATGGCGCATGATGACCAAGCGCGATACTTACGTGAACATGCTGCGCACGGCGATCGCGGTCGCGGCCGCAGGGCTCGGCGGCGCCGATGCCATCACGGCGCTGCCGCATACCGCGCCGCTCGGTCTCCCCGACGCCTTCGCACGCCGCGCCGCGCGCAACACGCAGCTTGTGTTGTTGGCAGAATCCAATCTCGCCCGCGTCGCCGATCCGGCCGCGGGATCCGGCGCGCTCGAAGCAATCACCGCCGAGCTTTGCACCGCGGCGTGGTCGGCGTTCCAAGAGATGGAAAAGGCAGGCGGCGTCTGGGCGGCACTTGAAGCCGGCCTTGTGCAGAGAAATGTCGCCGCGGTCCGCGCCGAGCGGCAGCGAACTTTTGCCCGCGGCAAGGATATTCTCACCGGCACCAACGCCTATCCGGATATTCACGAAAGCCTCCCGGCGGTTCTCGATGTGCCCGTGCTACCGCCTGCAGCGGAGAACAGTGCAGCCGCCACAACCGCCGAGCCGCTGCCGCGGATCAGGCTCGCCGAGCCGTTCGAAAAACTGCGCGGGGCCTCCGACGACATTCTCGCCAAGACCGGCGCGCGGCCGAAAATCTTCCTGGCCAATCTGGGCACGCTCGCGGAATTCACCCCGCGCGCGAGCTTCGCCAAGAACTTCTTCGAAGCCGGCGGTATCGAAGCGCCGAGTGGGGACGGATATGTGCCGGCCGATTTAGCCACCGCATTCCAGATTGCCGCGACCCGGACTGCCTGCATCTGCTCGTCAGACAAGGTCTACGAGAAAGAGGCGATTGCGGCCGTGGAAGCGCTCAAAGCCGCCGGAGCGCGGCACATTTATCTTGCCGGACGGCCGGGCGAGCACGAGGCCGCGCTGCGGGCCGCCGGCGTGCAGACTTTCATTTATGACGGCTGCGATACGCTTTCGACTTTGACCGCAGCTTACGATATTCTCGATGCCGCAGACCGGGTGACCGCCAAAACGGGTGGCCCATGAGCCAAATCCCGAACTTCGCGCAAATCGGCTTCGCTGACGCGCCCTCGCCCGCCGCGGCACAAGCGGCGCCATGGCAGACGCCCGAAGGCATCGCCGTCAAGGGCACCTACGCTTCGGCCGATCTCGACGGCATCGACGGCATCGATTCCTATCCGGGCATCGCGCCTTATCTGCGCGGCCCCTACCCGACCATGTACGTCACCCAGCCCTGGACCATCCGGCAATATGCCGGCTTCTCCACGGCGGAAGATTCCAATGCCTTCTACCGGCGCAATCTTGCCGCCGGCCAGAAGGGTCTCTCCATCGCCTTCGATCTCGCCACCCACCGTGGCTACGACTCAGACCATCCGCGCGTCTCCGGCGATGTCGGCATGGCCGGCGTCGCCATCGATTCGATCTACGACATGCGCACGCTGTTCTCCGGCATCCCGCTCGACCGCATGTCGGTGTCGATGACCATGAACGGCGCGGTGCTGCCGGTGCTCGCGCTTTATATCGTCGCCGCCGAGGAGCAAGGCGTGCCGCCGGAAAAACTCGCCGGCACCATCCAGAACGACATCCTCAAAGAATTCATGGTGCGCAATACCTATATCTATCCGCCGCAGCCGTCGTTGCGCATCATCTCCGATATTTTCTCCTACACTTCGACGCATATGCCGAAGTTCAATTCGATCTCGATTTCCGGCTATCACATGCAGGAAGCCGGCGCGACCGCGGATCTCGAGCTCGGCTACACGCTCGCCGACGGCGTCGAATATGTCCGCGCGGGCATGGCGGCCAATCTCGCGATCGACCGCTTTGCCCCAAGACTGTCGTTCTTCTTCGGCATCGGCATGAATTTCTTCGTGGAGGTGGCGAAGCTCCGCGCCGCGCGGGTGCTGTGGGCGAAGCTGATGAAACAGTTTGACCCCAAAGATGACCGCTCGCTGTCGCTGCGCACGCACTGCCAGACCTCGGGCTGGTCGCTCACGGCGCAGGACGTTTTCAACAATGTCACCCGAACGGCCATCGAGGCGATGGCGGCGACGCAAGGCGCGACCCAGTCGCTGCACACCAATGCGCTCGACGAAGCGCTCGCGCTGCCGACCGATTTTTCCGCCCGCATCGCCCGCAATACCCAGATCGTGCTGCAGCGGGAAAGCGGCACAACCCGCATGATCGATCCATGGGGCGGCTCGTTCTATGTCGAGCGTCTCACTTACGACCTTGCCGCCAAGGCCTGGGGCCATATCCGCGAAGTCGAGCAGATGGGCGGCATGACCCGCGCCATCGAAGCCGGTCTGCCGAAACTGCGCATCGAAGAGGCCGCCGCCCGTACCCAGGCGCGCATCGATGCCGGCGCCCAGGCCGTCATCGGCGTCAACAAATACAAGCCGCGCGACGAAGCGCCGATCGACGTGCTGAAGGTCGACAACGCCGCGGTGCGGCAATTGCAGGTCGACAAGCTCGGCAGGCTCAAGCGCGAGCGCGATTCGAAAACCGTCGAGGACGCGCTCGAAACGCTGACGCGCAATGCGGCGGGCGGCAACGGCAATTTGTTGGCGCTCGCGATCGACGCCGCGCGCGCCAAGGCGACCGTCGGCGAAATCTCACTGGCGCTGGAAAAAGTATTCGGCCGCCACCGGGCGGAGATCAAGGCCATCTCCGGTGTCTATAAGCGGGAGGTCGGCATGACGGATGCCGTCGAGCGGCTGCAGAAACTCGTCGCCGAATTCGAAGACAATGAAGGCCGCCGCCCGCGCATCCTGGTCGCCAAGATCGGTCAGGACGGCCACGACCGCGGCCAGAAGGTGATCGCGTCGGCCTTCGCCGATTTAGGCTTCGACGTCGATATCGGCGCGCTATTCGCCACCCCCGCGGAAGCCGCCCGCCAGGCGGTCGAAAACGACGTGCATATTCTCGGCGTCTCCTCGCTCGCCGCCGCTCATCTGACGCTGGTGCCGGAGCTCAAGGCCGAACTCACCAAACAAGGCCGCGGCGATATCATGATCGTGGTCGGCGGCGTCGTGCCGCCGCAGGATTACGAGGCGCTGAAATCAGCCGGCGCCGAAGCGATCTTCCCGCCCGGCACGGTGATCGCCGAAGCCGCCGAGGGGCTGTTGCAGGCGCTCAATCGAAGGCTCGGGCATAGCAAGGCTGCGGCGGAGTGAACGCAGTTCGCGCTTTGTGATATACTTGTCACATGACGCGCGACGAGATCATTGCCAAGCTTAGGGAAACCGCCCCGGCGCTGCGCGCCAAAGGCGTGACGCGACTAGCGATATTCGGCTCGCGCGCCCGCGGCGATGCGCGAGAGGATAGCGACCTTGACGTATTAATCGATGTCGATGACACGAGATTCAAGGGCCTCGACCTTGTTCGCGTGCAACATATCGTCAAGGAAGCTACCGGCTTGGACACACAGGCCGAGATGCGCCGGTCGATCGAGCCCAGATTTGCCAAACGTATTGCCGACGATCTTATCGAGATATTCTGAGAATGCCCCCGACGCTGGCCGATCGCTTGACACACATCCTCGCGGCTATCGGTACTATTCAGGAGTTGCTGGCGACGAAGACGCGTGAGGATTTCGCGGCCGACTTGCCGTTGCGACTCGCGGTCGAACGGGCGCTCGAGATTATCTGCGAAGCGTCCCGTCGAATTCCAGCGAACATCAAAGAGCGAGAGACTGCCATCGATTGGCAACGGACGGTGGACTTTGGCAACTTGCTGCGTCACGCCTATCATCGGGTCGACCCGCAAGTCGTATTCGAGATCGCGCGACGCGACTTGCCGCCCCTCAAGGCATTCGCCGAGCGGATCATTGCCGAAGAGGGTGACCGGCAAGAGTAAGTGCAGACCAGCTATTCCGCCCGCGCCTCGTGCGACCCGGTGCTCGGCAACACCGATACCGGCGCCGAGCTGGGAGGCGGCAACGGCAGGCGCGGCGCGCGCGGTTCCACCGGTCCCACGCGCGGCAGCGAATTGAGGAAGGCGCGGAATGTCACGTTGTCGCGCAGCGCGTCGCGCCCGGCATTGATCAGAAGGTCGACCTGATCCGGCGGCAGCTTGAAGCGGGTCTCGACCGCATTCAGCGCCGCCTCGCGTTGCGGGCCGAGCTGATCGAACGAGATCTTGCCGATGAAGAATTTCACGTCCCGGCAATCCCATCCGGGCGGCGCGCCGTAGCGGCGACGCTCGGCCTCGGAGAGCCCGCAACGCCAGCGCACCAATTCGTTCCGCCAGTCGTTCATCGTGCCGTCGAACGACGAATAACTGCCGATCGCGCCGGCGTCGGTCGCGGTGTCCGAGGTCGCCATGATGAGATCGACACCTGTCGGGCCGGCCACGGTTTGCGACCACTTGCCCGAGGGTGCGCGTCCGGAATCGACGACGAGGAAGAGAAAGCGCCGCAGCCTCACGGCTTCTTGCGGCGCCAAGGGGCCGTCGGGCGTTTTGGAGGCAAGCCGCGCGATGGTGAAGCCCGACAGGCCGTAATTGTCGACCAGCCCGCCGTCGAGCAGTTTTACATATTTGACTTCGCCCGAGCGATAACGTTCGAGCGCATTGGCATAGTGCTTGATGAGCGGCGAGGCATTCGGATCGGCCTGCACGCGCTCCACCCACTCCGGCAAGCCGACCGGACAGCCGCCGGTGTAATTCTGGATGACAATCGGCGCGAACACGACCGGCACCGCGGCCGAAGCCGCAACCGCAAGCGACACCGGATAACTCGCCAGATCGCTGCACAGCGCGCTGAACGTCACCGGCGCGAAGATGAAGGCGGTGCGGTTATAGACGTCGGAGGCGTTGATCCAGACCCGCGGCCGCGGCCGGCTGAGCATGTCCTTCAGCGTCGCGTGATTGTAGAGATGATTGTCGAGCCAGACCGGGAAACCCGTGGTGTCGTTGACGCCACCCTGCAGGCCGCGCGCGATATTGCCCAGGCTGAGATTGGTCTGCAGATTCTCCTCGGCATTGACCAGGAGAAAGCGCTGTTTGAAATCGCCGAGCGCCGCTTTGCCCTTCAGCCCGTAATAGGCCGCCAGCACCGAGCCGCCGGAAACGCCGGACAGAAAGTCGAGGCGGTCGAGGAGCGACACCGGACCGGTGCGGCTCCTGACCTCCGTTTCATTGAAGCCCTGCAGCACGCCGTAGGAGAATGCCGCCGCCCGCATGCCGCCGCCGGAAAACGACAACGCCACGACCATGTCGTCGTAGCCGGGGTCGACATCGGGAGCGAGCGCGGTTTCGACCTGGCGTGGATTGGCGGTAAGCGGCTGATTGACGGGATCGTTGTGGATCGATGCGGTACAGCCGGCGATCAGGGCGGCAATGGCAATGGCGCCCCCGACGCGGATCGCACGCTGGAACAAGACCCTGAACATTTACAAAAGGTTATTGGCGGTGCCCCGTGCCCCGTCAAGAACGCGTGAGCGAAGGCGCAAAGTAAGACTTCTTTAAGGTTAATTAAAAAGATGAAGAAGCGTCGTGGGCCACGGCGCCATTCACGACACGCGGGCGGCAGGGATCGTGCGGAGGGTCGCGCCCGGTTCGCCGCACAGAATCGAGCGTGGCTGATTCTGTAGGTAGATTCAATAACTTAGCGGCGGCTACCAGCGTCCCACAGGGCAAAAAGCCCTATTTTCAGGGCTGTTTCACTCAGAATCGGCCGAAAATCCCCGTCAATGCATGACAGCGGCGTGACGATGAGCGGTAATCCGATGTCAGAACCCTTCCCGAAGACCCACCCGGCTGGTCCCGGTGGACCGACTTTCATCCCCAGGGTTTGATCTTACCAACACCTGATCGTTACGGCTTGCGCGATGACGCTTTCGGATTCCCTACGAATCTCCGATACTTGCGCGTCCCCTCCCCGATTCGTCCCCGCTATCCCCACATTTAGTGGTTGATTCAGAATTTCATACTAAGTCTTGACGGGCGCGATCGGCTTGGCCTAGCTTTATCAAGTTCGGCGCGCGGGTAACGAAGTCGGCCGGGCTCTCCAAAAAGGGTTTTCGGAACTGCTCCGCGCGACCTATGGCGCGGTGATGGATTTCGCTGCCCTCTTGGAACGACCGAAAGCGTAGCAACAAGAACCGGCCCGCAATGCCGGACAGTGTGGGTGGCAGACAGAAACAGGGGTGAGGCTCGACGCGGCGGAGCATGCTCTGACGCGTCGCGGGCGAACCGTCTGTGTCCTATATTTGTTGTGTAGGCCACCGATTTTGAGAAACTTGGCAAGCAAGGGGCAGAGAATGCGGATCGAGCGGCGCTACACCAAAGAGGGACAATCGCCTTATGCGGATATCGGCTTCCGCCTCACCACGAGCGAGATCCGCAATCCGGACGGCTCCGTGGTTTTCCACGCCGACAACGTCGAAATTCCGGACCAGTGGTCGCAAGTCGCCTCCGATGTGCTGGCGCAGAAATATTTCCGCAAGGCGGGCGTGCCGTCGCGGCTGAAGAAGGTCGAGGAAGAGACCGTCCCGTCCTGGCTGTGGCGGAGCACGGCCGACGAAGCAGCCCTGAAGGCGCTGCCGGAAGCCGAGCGCTTCACTGGCGAGCATTCCGCCAAGCAAGTGTTCGACCGGCTCGCCGGCACCTGGACCTATTGGGGCTGGAAGGGCGGCTATTTTTCGTCCGAGGCCGATGCGCAGGCATTCTTCGACGAGCACCGCTACATGCTGGCGATGCAGATGGTGGCGCCGAATTCGCCGCAATGGTTCAACACCGGCCTGCACTGGGCCTATGGCATCGA
>Ga0181526_10000435_pt1 | contig 44721 bp, 49 predicted proteins | sample PEATcosm2014_Bin_35_FD_119750 | JGI IMG/M metagenome (GOLD analysis project Ga0181526, IMG submission 119750) | Peatland microbial communities from MTU Mesocosm Facility, Houghton, MI, USA - PEATcosm2014_Bin06_30_metaG | ecosystem: Environmental > Terrestrial > Soil > Wetlands > Peat | place...
GCCTCTACCAAATCCTACAGATTCTCAGCCTAACTCTGTTCGAGAAAACCCCCATTTCACAGGCACTTCAGACATCCAACTCCGATCACAACTTAGACGATATTGGCAATCAATTGATTCTGTGCGACTTGTAGCCGGACAGTAGTGAAAACGCATCTGGACTGTGCGCGGTGGTTCTCCGTGAAAAATAGTTAAGCCCGTGTGGCGCCGCAATGAGTGATTGCGGCGCCCACGAATGCTTACACCTCAAAACCCCGCCTGCACCAAGCTCATATCAGTCTGTGCCACCTGCGTCCGCGCGAATTCAACCGGTTCGCCATAGTGGTTTGCCACGATCGCTGAGGCGTAGCCCTTATTCAGATAAGGGCGTACAGCAGCCAGCTTCACCGTCGATTTCGCGGCCATACGCGCCACGGCAGCTTTGCTAGAGATCGAACTGACCAAGGCAAGAATGGCCAGGACGATGGTCCCCACCCCATTGATGGCGTTCAATACATGAGACTGGCTGTAGGGATTGGTGATCTTTGCCGCCGCAAGCAGCGAGGCATTCACCTGTTGCTGGAAGACTGCCACCGCGCTCTGCAACTGCGCCAGCACGGTGGCCGTCGGATTGGCCAGATAAGCCTTGGCTTGGGCCACCAGCATGTCGGAAGCGGCATCAAAGCCAGCCGTTGCCTCTGCGAATATTGGGGCGTCGGCCGGGGCCAGCAACGCTGCGGTCGAGTCGACAGTCGCCACCGCGCTTTGAAGTGATGGAGTCCAGTTTACGATCTCCTGCGCCGCGTTTGTCGCCGAGCAACCGCCCATGAACGGTAACGGCAGCAGCAAGGCAATCAGCGCCCAGACACCCAGCTTGACCGTTGAATTCGCCGAGTTGGTATTGGCGATAGGGTTGGCCGGGTTGGCTGGGTCGCGGGCCAGAAGACCGAGCAATACTGTGGCTAGCGCACCCACCAGCGTCACGACGTTACCGTTGCCGGCCGCACCCAGCGTGATGCCTTGCCGCGAAAGTGTGCTGGCGATGGTGACGACTGCAATCAACATTCCCGCGGCTGAGGTCTTCGGGTGTTTCCAGATATTCGAAATGGGATTCATGCGGAAAGCTCCTCACAAAGAAAAAGGCAGCCGAAGCTGCCTTGGTTTTCTGGGATTTCAGGCGCGGGAGAACTCAACCTGCTTCCGCGCAAAAAAATCGAGACCAGCAGCAGACTCCCTTCCGGGTCTGCTGCCAGTCTCGACTTGTCACATCTCCCCGAGTTCGAGCGATGCCGTGGTTGCGGCTCTGGCCCGCGGCGGAGAGCCGCTTATCCTGAGACTGGAGACGGCCCCGCGCCCCGGCGCCCATCCGCTTGTGGGAGGGCGAAAACCTTCGCCGGGCTCGGCACTTCCGTCTCTTGTCTGGCTACATCTAAGCCTACGTACTGTTGCCGATATTATCGGCAAAAATCGAAAAGAGTTTAATCAACTAGATTCCAAAGACTTATTAGCCACGTGAGAAGGCCGGGAACTTGACAATAAGAACATGGCGCAGGCGCACTCCAACTACAAACCGCGAACCCGGGCCGTCAACCGCTCATCGGCAAATGACTTATGGGTTCCGCTTCACATACCGCCGCCCGCGAATCTCGTATTCACCGCTGGCTACGCGGGCGATCGCATCGGTGTAGGCGATGTGTTCTTCGGCCAGAATACGGCCGGCAAGCGAGTGAGCATCGTCGGTCTCCTGCACGGGAATCGCCCTCTGCAATACGATCGCTCCGTGGTCCAGGTGTTCATCGACAAAGTGCACCGTGCAGCCTGCCACCTTGACGCCGTAATCGAAGGCTTGCGACTGCGCTTCGAGGCCCGGAAAGGCCGGAAGCAATGATGGGTGAATATTGAGAATGCGATTGGGAAAGGCCGCAATGAACTCAGGCGAAAGCAGGCGCATGTATCCGGCCAGACAGACCAGATCCACAAAGTGCTGCCGCAAGCAAGCTATGATATCGGCATCGTGCTCGGCTCGTTTGCGGCCTTTGGAGGCAAAAAGAGCCGTCTGAAGTCCCAACTCACGCGCCTTGGCCAGCCCAGCGGCCTCGACGACGTTCGAGATCACTACAGCAATCTCTACGCCCTTGAGCCGCCCGGCATTGATCGAATCGGCAATGGCGGCAAAGTTGGACCCGCGACCGGAGAGCAGGATTCCGAGCCGATGCTGGATCTGGCCTGTTTCCGGCGACGCAATACTCATGTGTACTGCACCCGGCGCTCGCCCTTCACGACGCGGCCGATCACGTAAAACTTCTCCTCGGCGCGGTCCAGTAGGTTCTTTGCCCGCGCAAACTTGAGCGCCGGAATTGCCGCGATCAGACCGACGCCCATGTTGAAGGTGCGCATCATCTCGTCTTGCGAAACCTGGCCCAGCTCGCGCAAGTGCTCGAAGATAGGCAGGACCGGCCACGAGCCGATCTCGATCTGCGCTCCGATGTTCTTGGGCAGGATGCGCGGCAAATTCTCAGTGATGCCGCCGCCGGTGATATGCGCCATGCCCGTCGTCAGCCCCGCCGTCACCAGTTTTTGAATCACGTGGAGGTAGCTGCGATGGGTTTTCATCAGCGCCGCGCCGGCCTTCTCCCGGATGGCGGTCACATATTGCGTGTGCTTGTAACCGGCCACTTCGAAAAACAGCTTGCGGGCCAGCGAATACCCGTTGGTATGCAGCCCGGTCGAGGGCAGCCCGATCAGCACGTCACCGGCCTTGATGCCCGCGCCAGTAACCATCTTGTCGCGATCGACCGCACCCACGATGAAGCCCGCCAGGTCGTATTCGCCATCGGAATAGAAGCCCGGCATCTGCGCCGTCTCGCCGCCGATCAAAGCGCAGCCGTTGGCCCTGCATGCCTCGGCCAACCCGGAGACCACGTTTTCAGTCACCTCGGGGTCGAGCTTGCCGCTGGCCAGGTAGTCGAGGAAAAACAACGGCGTCGCGCCCTGGACGGCGATGTCGTTGACGCAGTGGTTCACCAGATCCACTCCGACAGTTTGGTGCAGTCCAAGCTCGAAGGCCACCTTGAGCTTGGTGCCCACGCCGTCGGCCGAACTGACCAAGATCGGATTCTTCCAGCGCTGCATGTCCAGCCGGTAGAGCGCGCCAAAGCCGCCGATGCCGCCCAGGACATTACGGTTAAAAGTCTTCTGCGCCAGATACTTGATGCGCTCTTTGGCGCGGTCGCCGCTGCTGATATCGACGCCTGCGTCGGCGTAGGTCACGGATTTGGATTTGGGTTCGTCGGACACGGTGAGGTCTTTCTTGGGATGGGATTGTTGAGTGGCGCTGCTGGCCGAAAGGTCGATTTTAGCAGGATTTCAATGATTTGGCTGTGTATTGTGGGCGTGCAAAAGTCTCTGTTTCGGAAAAATAGCCAAAGAAAATGGAAAGCCGACTTGACAAAGAATCAACCTAGCTCTATTCTGAATTGGAAAGCTGACTTTACATGACGCTCGTCATCACATCTCGGGTCATCAACCAGGTGAAGGATCTGCGCGCCAGCCGCGGATGGACCCAGGAGCAACTGGCGCAGGCCGCCGGCGTCTCCCGCCAAAGCATCAACTCAATCGAGCGCAACCGCTACGTGCCGAGCCTGGAGCTGGCGCTCACCTTTGCACGCCTCTTTGAATGCCCGACCGACGAGATCTTTCAATTGGAGAAGGAAGCATGACCGATCACTTTCTTAGCAAGATGCCGATCCTCGGCAAGTTTGTCGATGAACGGTTTTTGGAACACCGCCGCCGCTCCACCAGTCTGGCTGGTATCGTCGGCTGCCTTGTGGCTGTCGCGCTCTTCGAATACCGGTTGTTCGTTAACCACACCGTGAGCTGGGACCTGCTTGCAGTTGTGAGCACCATGGCGCTGGTCAAGGTCGCCATGATGATCTGGTACAGAATTAAAGACTGACTCCAAAGGGAGAAATAAATGTCTATCCGGATTCGTCGACTCGACCCCAGGGCCCGCGGCAGGATGGCTCTTGCCAACATCTCGCTGGTCATCGGTCTGCTGCTTTGGTTCTTCGTTCACCCGGTCGGACAGGTCGAGCGCAATTGGCTTCACGCGATCTGCGGCTTCCTGCTTGGCCTCTCAATCACCGTCAATCTCTTTAACTTCTGGTGCTCAAGCCGCTGCGGCGACAGCCAACCCGGAAAGCTATAGAAACCGCTCCCGCTCTTCGGCCGTAGGAATCGGGCAGCTCTCCAGCCGCCCCCAGATGCGGATGCGCCAGCGGGCGACGAGCCGGTAGGCGAGATCGCGAACAGGCCTCGGAACCAGGCGCAGCACCGCGGAAACCGCTGGCCACGGGGGTGACAACTCGCGCAGCATCGCCAGCGCCGCATCGGTGCGAACCAGGATCTCCTCCTCCGCGCCGGAAAAATCTCGAAGAACTAGAATTGTGTTGGGACCTGATTCAGAATCAGGCACGCTGATCCCGTGCCGTTTCAACAATTCGCCCCAACCCGAAGCCTCGAAAGCCGCAAAGCGCAGCCGATCCTGTCGGTCGTGTCGCAGAAACCAGCGTACCGTGCGATTGCACAGCGCGCAGTGGCCGTCAAAGAGGACCACGAGCCGCTCGCCGAGTTCTTTAGGTCTACTCACCATCAAGGGGATGCGAACTGATTGCATCGAGATTCAATTCGCTCGAGCCACAACGATTCGGCCCTCTATACTGAACCCACGATGAGTTCCCGGCACTCTACAATCGTCCGCACTTGTTCTCAAGCTCTGCAGCAGCGCGCCGAGCGCTTTTTTCCCGGCGGGGTCAACTCTCCGGTCCGGGCCTTTCGCGCGGTGGGCGGCGCGCCGCCGTTTGTCGAGAGCGCGCAGGGCGCCTGGCTCACCGACGCAGATGGCAACCGCTATATCGACTATTTCGGCTCCTGGGGGCCGATGATCCTGGGCCATGCCTTTCCGCCAGTCGTCGAAGCCATCGAAAGAGCCGCTCGCAGTTCGGCGAGTTTTGGCGCATCGACTGCCGCCGAGGCCGATCTGGCCGAGCGAGTCATCGCCTGCTTCCCGGCGATCGAGAAACTGCGCTTCGTCAGCTCGGGCACCGAGGCCACCATGTCGGCGATCCGTCTGGCCCGTGCCGCAACCAGTCGCAAGATCATCGTGAAATTCGAGGGCTGCTACCACGGCCACTGCGACGGCTTGTTGGTCAAGGCCGGTTCTGGCGTCGCGACCTTTGGAATCCCGGGCTCTGCCGGCGTCCCCGAGGAGACAGCCCATCTCACCCTGGCCCTGCCCTACAATGACTTGTCCGCAATAGAGGCCGCCTTTGCCGCGCATCCCGGCCAGATCGCCGCCGTGATTCTGGAGCCGGTCGTCGGCAACGCCGGCTGCATTCCGCCCGCTCCGGGCTATCTCGCCGGTCTTCGCGCGCTCACGGCAACCGAGGGTGCGCTGCTGATCGCCGATGAGGTGATGACCGGCTTTCGCGTGGCTTTGGGAGGTGCTCTGGATCTCTATGGCATGGATGCGGATCTGGTCACGCTGGGCAAAATCGTTGGCGGAGGGCTGCCAGTGGGCGTTTTCGGCGGCAAGAGTGCCTTGATGGACCTGCTTGCGCCGAGCGGGCCGGTCTACCAAGCGGGAACCCTCAGCGGCAATCCGCTGGCGATGGCCGCCGGCATCGCCACATTGAGCTACCTGCAGGAGAATGCCGCCGAAGTTTATCCGCTGCTTGAAGCTACCGCCAAAGCCGTCACCGAAGGCGTAGCCGGCGAGGCCGCCAGGGCTGGAGTTCCGCTGACGCTCAATCGCGTCGGCTCGATGTGGACCTGGTTTTTCACCGCGAATGAAGTCACCAACTACGAACAAGCCGCGCATTCAGACACGGCTGCCTTTGGCCGCTTCCACAGTTCAATGCTGAACCAAGGCGTCTGGCTTCCACCGTCGCAGTTTGAGGCTGCATTCTTAAGCACGGCCCACGGCCCGGACGAGGTAGCTGCCACCATCGCCGCCGCCCAAGAAGCATTTAGAGCGGTGATCGATCCAGCCGCATGACGCACGGCTCATCGGATCGAGATGTTTTTGCTTGATCTCTCGAAGAAAAGGAGAGCAGACGCTAGATCCCGACGCCGAATTCGCTCTCACCGGCATGGTCGTAGAAGTCATAGGGGGTGCGGCGCTTGAACTTATGGCGGCAGCGCAGTTCGCGACCCACAACGATGCTGATCGCGGCCAGCGTGATCCCCACCGACAGCCAGCCAATCACCCGGAGCACGGGCGATCCAACGGGTTCTTCAGCGTCCTCTCGTAACGCTGGTATCGATTCTCGATCGGTGGACATGGGCGTGGCTCCTTCAACGCAACCAGGATAGCTCTGTTTTGTCTGGCATTATGATACCGCAGATTAGCCCTAAACGGCTCGACGCTGGAGAACCACCGATCCATCCGCCACCGGAGAGCTCAAGCTCCAACCTCACTGTCATTCCAACGCTTCTGCGTTTCCAGCAGCGGAGAGACCCGCTTGTCGGTGATCTGCTTGATCACTTTCGACCGGTGTATAGGACCACTGACCACTGCACCACCGTGAGGAGGCAGTTGTCCCGCGTTAGCCACAATCCGACAATTGCCGGATTGTGGGACGGAAGGAGGTTTTCAGCTCCAATGACTCCAAATTGTCTGGACGAAGATTCGCAGTGGGCCGATAAGGATAACTGACGTAGAATTAACAAGCTCGACAGGACTTCGTCCCGCTCGACTGACAGAAATAAGTGGCTGGCAGATACTGAAGGAGTCTTGAAATGATGAATACGTATCGATCCCAAGTGGCGTTCGCCATTTTGGTTGCTCTAACTAGCTCAGTGGGCTTCGCGCAAACCAGGGGCGAAGTAGTCTATTCAACGACCTGTAAGATGTGCCATGGCCCCTCTGGCGCAGCCGACACACCGACAGCGAAGATGCTCAAGGTGAAACCTGCTTCCGATCCAGACATCAGGAAACTCACCGACGAGCAGATGTTTATTTCCATCAGGAGCGGAAAGGGCACGATGAGGCCTATGCCGTCACTCACGGACGCTCAGATCAAGGATTCGATATTCTACTTCCGCAATCTCGCCAAGTGAAGAAGAGAAGGCGCAGTTTCCTGAACAGGGATTCTTTGTCCTGAGGAATCCCTGTGGGACAACCATATAGGTGAGCCTGAGCGCGTTGCAGAAGGAACCGACGAAAGGGTGTGCTCAGAGGATCGAGTGACGCTCATCGCTAGGATCCTTTTGGATGCCTAGCCGCGCAGCACCTTCATCTTGCCGCGCGAGGCAATCAATGCAAGATCGTGTCAGTCGTGAAGAATCACATTCAACAGGGACTTGTGGACTTTGATGCCGCCGTTATAGTCGATGAATCCCAGCTTGCGAAAGCGGTTCATGAAAAAGCTCACGCGCGAACGCGTCGTCCCGATCATCTCGGCGAGCGTCTCCTGTGAGATTTTGGGAATCAGCGTCTCGGTGGTACCCGGCTGCCCGAACTCCGCCATGAGCAGCAGAATGCGCGCCAGCCTTTTCTCGCTTGAATTGAAGAGCTGATCGACCAGATCTGCCTGGGTCTTCATGCTGCGGCCAAGCAGAAACTTCAGAAACAGATCCGAGAAGGCGCGCTCCTCATGCATCACCCGCAGCATCTCCTCGCGTTCGATTCTGAGCGCCGTGCAATTTGTGATGGCTGTGGCTGTCGCCATCCGCAGCCCCGGTGTTCCGGCGATCGACTCCTCTCCCACAAAGTCGCCGGACGCGAGCAAAGTAATGGTCGCCTCTTTCCCGACTTTTGATATTACTGTCAGCTTGGCCCGGCCGATCTGAAGGTAGAAGATGCAATCGGCCGGATTGCCCTGCGTGAAAAACGCCTGCTTCGGTTTGAACTGCACAATTCTCCGACCCTGCCCGGCTTGCGCCAGGAAGACCGCCGGATCGAACCGCGCCTGCACCTGATCTGCCACTCGAACTCCCCGTTTAGCCGACGCGATCTTGCGTCGGAGTCTCTCAACAGACTGCCCGAGTCACACCGCCTTTCCCGTGCCTAGTCATGGAAGACGTACATACCCGATCTAACTACTAAATTCTCGGGATTGGAAGCGAAAATCTGTTCATTTTTGCTCAGTTTGACGCAGTTGATTTTCAGAAAATCGAATCCCCTTTCAATCTCGCAAAATTTAGCAACCTGCCGTTTCTCATCGAGCATTCCCTCAGCTCCCGATCCCATGCTCGGACTCCTTGCACCCGCACGTGAGCCGAAGCCAAAATGCGAGAATAGGAGCAGCGCACGGTACGCTCTTCTCATCCAACCGGCGCGGGGGAGATTTTGGCCAAGCTGCGAGTCCTGTCGACGTGCGTATTCTTGAATCAGCGCCTGCACCACGGCCTGCTCGATCAGGCCGGCCGCGCCGGGGCGCAGGCGGTCGAGATCTATGCCGCACGCCAGCACTTCGACTACACCAGCCGCGAACACGTGGCCGAACTGACCGCCTGGTTCCGCTCGAACTCTCTCCAGGTATGGTCGATGCACGCCCCTCTCTTCCCAGACCGCGAGATGGGCCGTGCGGGCGCTCCCTCGATCAATTTGCTTCACCCGGAAAAAAGCCGCCGCATCGCCGCCATGGACGAGATCAAACGGGCTCTCGAAACCGCGGACTCCATCCCCTTCCGCAATCTCGTCGTGCATCTTGGAGAACGAACCGACGAGTGGTCGCCGCGCACCATCGAGTACGCCCTCACCGCTCTCGAACACCTGGGCGCATTTGCCCATCCGCTCGGAGTTCGTCCGCTGGTTGAGAACCTGGCCGGCGAACCTACCACCCCCGAGCACCTGATGCAGATCCTCACCCTCGGCCACTTGAATTCGGTTGGCGTCTGTCTCGATCTGGGCCACGCCTACTTTACCGTCGGCGTCCCGGAGGCCATCGCCACCTTTGGTGCGCGCACTGTCCAGGTCCACGCCCACGACAACCACGGTCTCAAGGACGAGCATCTCTTCCCCGGCGACGGCAACATCGACTGGCCCGAAGCGACGGCAGCCCTCGACGCACTCGCTACGCCGCCCGCAATCGTTCTCGAACTCAACACCAAGCTCGCCGACGAGCCGGCCACGCTTTCCGCTCGCATCCAAGGGGCCTTTGATCTGCTCGATTGATTCAGGCGGAAACTGAGCAGCTCAGGCTATGATGGTCTCGCCATGATTCCTGCACAAGTTCTGTCACGAGTTTTCCGCACCTTGATCGTACCGTTGCTGCTAACCCTCCCGGCTCTGGCAAAAGAATCGCCCCTTCAGGTCATCGACTGGCCCGCCGCCGGAACACCGGTGGTTCGCTTCACCTTTGGAAAACCCAAAGCTTTGCCCGGCATGAGCAACCTGCATGGCTTTGTCATGGATACCACCGCAGAGAATGTGTCGCAAAAGCTGATTCCTTCCGAGCGCTTCTCTGTCTACCTCTTCGACAAGAACAAGGTTCGCATTGGCGAGGACGGGATCGAATTGACCAACGTCGGTCCCGGCGAAACGGTGAAGTTCGAAACGACGGTCATGGCCTCGGGAACGCCCGCGTCGGTCACTGTCCAAGACACCTTGCAAACCGCCAAGTCCATTTCCCTGACCGTGAACTCTACCCCACAGGGAGCAATGCTCAAATTGGATGGAGTTCAAATGGGCGCCACTCCCCGAATGATCTACGTTGGCCCCGGCAAACATATGCTCAATTTCAGCAAGGAGGGATTCGCCGCGGGCAACTTTCCGCTCGAGATCAGCCGAGACGATGTTTCTGGCGGAACAATCAGTTATGAACTCGGGGCTTCGGCGTTCGACTCGATCGAATTGCGCGATGGCACTGTGCTGAGCGGGGATCTCGTCTCCGTTTCCGGAATGGATGTGGAGATTCGCATTGGCGGCAGCATCCAGCACCTCGACCGCAACAAGATTAAACGCTTGATGTTCACCCAGCGCGAAGCTCCTGAACCGGCACTCCCTCCAGCAACCCCACAAACACCCTGACCAGACGAATTAGTCTCGATTTTGCAGACTATAAATCCGCCTTGAGCACCGGATTCGCCACATCCAGGAAGCCATCAATCTGCTTGAATGAGCGGAAGTGCATTTATTCAGAATTTCACTTGCCCTGTGATGTGGATTACGGCGGTTGAGAGAGATAGAGCCTACTCTGCCCTAGTATCCGACCTACAGGAGCATCCAACCATGCGCGTTCTCGTTGCCTTCGCAAGCCGCTATGGAGCCACAAAAGGCATTGCGGAGCACATCGGAGCTATGCTTCGCCAGCAAGGTCTGGAGACCACGGTCGAATCCACGGATCTGGCGGGAGATCCGGCCAGCTACGACGCCGCCGTCATTGGAAGCTCCATCTATATGCTCCACTGGATGAAGCAGGCTGCGAATTTTGTACGAGATAACTCGAAGGCACTGGCCGACCGGCCCGTCTGGCTCTTCAGCAGCGGGCCGCTGGGCACGAAGACCGAGAACGATCAGGGGCGCGACCTGTGCGAAGTAACGGAACCGAAGGAGATTGCCGAGTTCAAAGAGACCGTTGCACACAGAGAGCACCGCGTCTTCTTCGGCGGACTGGACGCCGCCAAACTGGGATTCTGGCATAAGCTTCTTTATAATTTGCCAGCCAACCGTGACGGTGCGCTCTTTCCCCAAGGCGATTTTCGTAACTGGGCCGCCATCGACGCCTGGGCTGGCAGCATCGCACGAGCTTTGAAGGCCCAATAGAGGGCTGGCTGCTCTTTCCCTGCTACGAGGTTCCCAACCGATATACACCGCATTTCAGGAGACTGAACGTGAAAGACTGGCAGCTTGCAAGGGAGATGAGGCTGGACAAGCGTCTCACCGTCGACGAGGTCGCCACCGCCATGGGTGTCGGCCACGAGGAATATCTTGCTATCGAGCGCGGCGAAAACCCTCGTGGCGCAAGGAAAGCCCAGGACGCCATCCTCAAAATGCTGCCATGTTGGGACAGGCCTGAGGAGCGCAGTGGCGGGACTGGCGTTCCGAACGGCTAGGACATAGCAGATGCCTTCCATATACAGAATAAGCTTGTGTCCTCTCGCTACATATTGGCTGTCCGTCTTCCGAAGGCATTGCAGTTGTCCAGTCGATGCAGAGGGAAAGAACGCAGCCAAATGGCTTGTTCTTGAGAGGGGAGCTCCATCCACGATGTTCGATAAAGTATGCGAAGCGGAGAAGTGCCCTACCCCCCCGTGCCCCCGACGGTCATCTTGTCCAGCTTGATGGTTGGCATTCCCACGCCCACGGGAACGCTCTGGCCGTCTTTGCCGCATGTCCCGATGCCTTCGTCCAATTTCAAGTCGTGGCCGACCATCGATACGTGCTTCAGCGCCTCCGGACCATTTCCAATCAATGTGGCATCGCGCACCGGCGCGGTGATCTTCCCGTCTTCGATCAGATAGGCCTCTGAGGCGGAAAAGACAAACTTGCCGTTGGTGATGTCGACCTGGCCGCCGCCGAAGTTGACGGCATAAAGTCCGCGCTTGACCGAGCGCAGAATATCTTCGGGGGAGTCGTCGCCGGCCAGCATGTAAGTGTTGGTCATGCGCGGCATGGGAATTGATTGATAACTCTCGCGGCGGCCCGAACCGGTGTTGGCCATACCCATAAGCCGCGCCGAGAGCTTGTCGCTCAAGTAGCCGCGCAGCACCCCGCCCTCGATCAGCACCGTCTCCTGAGTCGTCGAACCCTCGTCGTCCACATTCAGCGATCCTCTGCGCCCCGCAATCGCTCCGTTATCCACCACGGTGACCTTGGGACTGGCAACCAGTTTGCCTATAAGTCCAGTGAACGCCGAGGTCTTCTTGCGGTTGAAGTCGGCTTCAAGACCGTGGCCCACCGCCTCATGCAGCAGAATCCCCGGCCATCCTGGGCCGAGCACCACTTCCATCTCCCCGGCGGGAGCGGCCACGGCGTTCAACTGCAAGACAGCTCCGCGTGCTGCTTCCCGAGCCAGGCTCTCCGGGCTCCTGGAGCCTGTGAACTGTTCCAACCCCGCGCGCCCACCACCGCCAGCCGAGCCCTTGGTGGTGTTTGCGCCCTCCTTGGCGATGACGAAGACATTCAACCGGCAAAGTGGCTGAGTATCACTGGCAAAGGCGCCATCGGAAGCAGCAATCAAAATCCGCCGTAGCTCTTCCGAGTAGCTTGCCCGCACCTGGACGATGCGCGGATCGTAGGCTCGCGCGGCGCGGTCGGCCCCCAAGATCAACTCCAGCCGAGCAGCCAGATCGAGATCGTAGCCGCCCGCCGGTACGGGATAAAGATCCGCGGCGGGCGCTTCAGTGAAGCCCTGCACGGGCTGCTTGGCCGGTCCAGAGGCGATCAACGCTGCCGTGCGCGCCACTTGCAGCAGCCGCTCGGGGTTGAGGTTGTCGGTGTAGGCGTAGCCGGTGCGTTCGCCGCTCAGTACGCGAATGCCGCACCCCGCGCTGACGCCCTGGCTGGCGGATTTTACGATCTGTTCGTCAACGCCCAGCGAAGTGGCTGTCACCGACTCAAAGTAGAGGTCCGCGTAGTCGCCGCCGGCGCTCAGCGCCTCACCCAGGCAGCGCTCCAGCAGCCGCTCGGTAATGCCGAATTTCTCGAAAAAGAAGCGCCGGTGACTGGGGCCTGGGGAAGGTGCCGTTATGCTCATCGTGCCTTTAAGTTTACGCCCAATCTCCTCACGGCGGGAGGCTCTGCCGCGCCCGTTCCTCTTTTGATGCGGAGCGATCTGCGCTCTACCGCGGGCGGCTGCATCGTGTTAAATTGGTGCCATGAAGAAGATTCTTGCCGCCGCCCTCCTCCTGATGGTGTTTGCCACCCCGGCGTTCGCAGCCCACAAGCATCATCGCAACACCACTCATCACCCCGTCGTCCATCACCCGAGTGCTCACCACGCGAGTCACCACAACCATCATCACGCCTGAGACGAGGCGCGTTTCCCAGGCAACAGGATTGGGGGGCGCCATGCTCGATGCCATTCCCTCAAGACAAGCCAATATCAGGTTCGCAATATGACAGTTTTGGACGATCTTCGTTATCCGATCGGCCGCGTCGGAAGAGCAGCCGCGAGTGATCCAGGCACGCGAGCGGCGCAGATCCAGACGCTGCGCATGTTGCCCGAGCGCCTGAGGGTGGCGGTTGCCGGATTGAACGACAGCCAACTCGATACACCCTACCGCGAAGGTGGCTGGACCGTGCGCCAGGTGGTGCATCACGTAGCCGACAGCCACGCGATGGCCTACATCCGCTGCAGGCTCGGGCTCACTGAAGATTGGCCCACCATCAGCCCCTATAACGAGGCCGCGTGGGCCAACTTGCCCGATAGCCGATTGCCCGTCGAGATCTCGCTGGCAATTATTGATGGCCTTCACGCGCGCTGGACGACGCTCTTCGAGGCGCTCTCCGACGAGGACTTCCAGAAGGGCTACAACCATCCCGAGCGGGGCCGGGAGAACCTGGCCAGGGGTCTCGAGATCTACGACTGGCACTCGCGCCATCATACAGCGCACATTACCAACCTTCGCGCACACCAGGGCTGGTAGGGCAGATGGCCGCCGGCGCTGAGGCTGCCTCACCCGAGCGGCTGGTTCAGTGCATTGAAGAATATCTGGCTGACCATCCCGCGGCCGCGCTGCTGGAGGATGGCCGTGTGCTCTTCGACATGCGCACCGCGCGCTTTGCCGTTGCCGGCGAGCACGGGCGCTGCCTGCTGCAACTCTGGAGCGACGAGCGCAACCTGATCCGCACCGTAGTTGAAGTGCAGGAGCGAGCGCAATGCCTGCGTATTGCTACCCGCCGCATGGGCGCTGCCAAGCCGCAGACTCTTGAGTTGGTTCCCACCAGCGACCGCCGCACACCTACCGCTCGAGATGCCACTCGCCGCAACTATCAACGGATGCTGGAGCGCGTGCTGACCCGCCACTTCATCGGCTCCAAGATTGATGGCCTCCGCTCTGCAATGGACCTGGAACATAGTTTCGGTCCAGCCTATGTGCGCGGGCGTCTGCTGAAAGGGACTGCGGCCGAGGCGGTCATCGGCGTCAGTGAGGCAGAGTCGGCATCCACGGTCGACGGCATTCTGACTCTGGGAGTTCTCTGGCTTGATCACTGTCGGCAGCACGGGGATGGCCGGCGGAACTTTGGCGGGCTCAAAGTGGTCGTGCCCGCTGGAGCCTGGCGAACGACCGCCGAACGCATGGCCTGGCTCAATCACGCGGCCGCCGACTTTCAGCTCTTCACGCTCGACGAGCGAAGCGAAGAGCTGACCGCTGTGGACTTTCGCGATACCGGCAACCTGGACTCGCGGCTGGTCCATGCATTTTCCTCCGCCGCGGCTATCGAACGCGCACAGGAAGGCATCGCCCGGTTGATGGCGCTTGTCCCAGCCGCCGCGAGGGAGCGCGTCGAAGTTCATCCCAGATCGGCCACCGCGGTCGGGCTGCTCTTGCACGGTCTTGAGTTTGCGCGTGTACGGCACGGCTTTGCAGCGAAATCCTTTGCTCGCGAAGACGAAGTTACCTTCGGCGCGGGTGCGAACGAGACCCCGCTCACGCCGGAGAACGAACCGCTCTGCCGGGACCTCTTCTCGCGTCTCTTCCTCAGCCGCCATGGCGACGGCGCGCACACCGACCCGCTTTTTCGCCTTCAACCTGAGCGCTGGCTCGAGGCCCAGTTGCGCGGTGAAATTGCCGAGTTGCTTCCGGGATTGCGAGGAGATCTGCTCTACTCCCAGGTTCCTGCGCTTTCCGCTGGCGACAGGGGAATGCTGGACCTGCTGACGCTAGACCGGACCGGCCGTCTGACGGTGATCGAGCTGAAAGCGGACGAGGATCTGCACCTGCCCTTGCAGGCTCTCGACTACTGGATTCGCGTGCGTGCCCTGAACCACGACCGGCAGCCTGTTGCGGGTGCCGAGGGCGGCAGGCCGCTCTCAGCCTTCGAGCGCCAAGGCTATTTCACCGGCGCCGAGGTTTCCCCGCTCGCCCCTCGCCTGCTGCTCGCCGCGCCGGCTCTGCGCATCCATCCAGCCAACGAGCCGGTACTCAGCTACTTCTCGCCGGAAGTCGAATGGGAACTGATCGCACTCACCGAGCATTGGCGGCGCGAGCTGAAGGTCGTCTTCCGCAAACGGAGCACCGACACCCGAAGCCTGGACGTGCAGGAGTGAAAGATCAGTTTCAAGAAAGAAACCTGAACTTCGATTCCACCTCATTGGGTCAAATAACCAAGAAAGCCCTTTACATTCACCTGTTTGTGGCAGGATAATCTCGCTAACTTTGAGCGTGCGCGCTTCCCCGGCCTTCTCTCTCCCCCTCGCGTCCTGTCTCTGAGCAAATCCAGGAGGTCTTCGACATGATTAAGCTCAGCCCCTGTCTATTGGGACTGTCTCTCGCGTTTGCCTGTAATGCCATGGCAATCGCACAAGATCAAACTGCGCCCAAATACCTGCAAGTCACCGTGGAATACACCAAGCCCGGCAAGGGTGGCCTGGCACACGACAAGACCGAGGGCGCCTTCGTCCAGGCGATGGCCAAGGCCAAATTCCCAATCCACTACACCGCCTTCAACTCGATGTCAGGCAAGCCGCGGGCCATCTATCTGGCCCACTTCAACTCCTTCGACGAATTGCAGAAGGCAAACAAGGTCTTTGATGATCCCGTAACTGGAGCCGCGTTTGAAAAGCTCAATGTGGCCGATGGCGAGCTGCTGGAGGATTCCAAGCAGTTGATCTTCAGTTACGTACCCGATCTGAGCTATCACTCCAAAACCCCCAGCGGGAGTATCCGGTATTTGGAGGCTCGCATCCTCCACGTTCGCCCCGGCCATGGTAAGGATTTCGAGGATCTGGTGAAGATGTGGATGGCCTTGTCCGACAAGATCGGCAGCACTGACCATTGGGGCGCATATCGCGTGGAGTATGGCGACCAGGTTGGCTCCTACGTCTTCCTTACCGGAGACAATTCCATGGCCGATATTGACCAGAGTTATTCGGAGGATCCGAAATTCCTGGCAGCGATGACGGATGAGGACAAATCGAAGATGCGCGAGCTTCGCGCCGCCGCTCTCGACGCCGACCGGTTTGAACTCTACTCAGTCAACCCAGCCCAGAGCTATGCGAGCGATGAGTTCATCCAAACCGATCCCAAGTTCTGGAAGCCGAAGCCCGCAGCCGCCCCCGCTGCCAAGCCTGCGATGGAAGAGAAGAAAGCCAAGCCGTAGACGGCTTTAAACCTAGCTCTGTTGCTGGGTGCCCACCCTCGCCGCGTTTGTGCACTTGCGGCTAGGGTGGGAAGCATCGACTCCCTCCCACCAGGAACATTGAGAGCACCCCCATCCCAGTGCTCTCCAATATTCATATTCTTGTGTCTGTAATCTCAGTGTAATCAGCTTGACGGCCTGCATTTTCTCTCGCTGGTACAATAGAAGGTGCCGCAATGTGCGGCGAATCGCTCTATTTTCATCTTCCAACCCCATGGCCTTCGAGTCTCAAGAGGCCGAGCCCGAGAAAAGGAAAACCGCACCTGTGACCCAGACGATACGCAATATCGCCATCATCGCCCATGTCGATCACGGCAAGACAACCCTCGTAGACGCGATGCTGCGGCAAAGCGGAACCTTCCGCGCCAACGAGCAGGTCGCCGAACGGGTGATGGACTCGAACGAACTGGAGCGAGAGCGCGGCATCACCATTCTGGCCAAAAACACCGCCATCGTCTTTGAAGGCGGAAAGATCAACATTGTGGATACGCCGGGCCACGCCGACTTTGGCGGCGAAGTCGAACGCGCTCTCAAGATGGTGGATGGCGTAATGCTGCTGGTCGATGCGGCCGAGGGCCCGTTGCCGCAGACTCGTTACGTGCTGGCCAAAGCACTCGAAGCGAAGCTCAAGCCCATCGTCGTCATCAATAAAATCGACCGGCCCGACGCCCGCCCGCAGGAAGTGTTGAATGAAATCTATGACCTCTTCATCGATCTCGACGCCGAGGAGTCGCAACTGGACTTTCCCGTGCTTTATGCTGTGGCCAAGGCGGGCACTGCGAGCCTCGATCCGGCAGTGCCGGGCGTGGATCTGCAGCCGCTCTTCGAGAGCATTGTCTCGACGATTCCACCAGCCACCGGCGATGCGGAGGGCACGCTTCAGATCCTGGTCACCAATCTCGACTATTCCGATTACTTCGGCCGCATCGCCATCTGCCGCGTCTTCCAGGGCACGCTGCACGCCGGCGACGATGTGACGATTTCCAAGCGCGATGGCTCGCTGATGAAGACACGCATTACCAAGCTCTTCACCTTCAGCGGCCTCAAGCGCATGGAAACAACCGAGACCACCATGGGCGACATCGTGGCCGTGGCCGGCGTCGAGGGCATCACCATCGGCGAGACCATCACCAGCGTCGAGAACCCCGCACCGTTGCCGCTGATCGTCATCGATGAGCCGACCATTGCGATTCAGTTCAGCATCAATAACTCACCCTTCGCCGGCCGCGAAGGACAGTACGTCACCAGCCGCAACCTGCGCGAACGCCTGGAAAAGGAGCTGCTCACCAACGTCTCGATTCGTGTTGAAGAGACTGGCTCGCCCGATAGCTTCAAGGTGCTCGGCCGGGGCGAACTGCAACTGGCCATTCTGATTGAAATGATGCGCCGCGAGGGCTTTGAGCTATCGGCCGGCCGCCCCGAAATCGTCACCAAGACGGTCGATGGCACGCGCATGGAGCCGGTCGAGCATCTCACCATCGATGTTCCCGAGGCCTATACCGGCACGGTGATCGAGAAACTCGGTCCTCGCAAGGGCGAGATGACCAAAATGCACAACCACGGGTCTGGACGGGTAAGGATGGAGTTTCGCGTGCCCAGCCGCGGCCTGATCGGCCTGCGCAGCGAAATGCTCACCGAGACGCGCGGCACCATTGTGATGAACGCGCTCTTCGACGGCTACATCCCCTACCAAGGAGAGATTCCGCAGCGGCCCACTGGCGCCTTGATCTCGGATCGCCAGGGGCTGACCACGACCTATTCATTGAATGGCCTGCAGGAGCGCGGCATGTTGTTCGTGGGCGCGGGCGTCGAGGTTTATGAGGGGATGATCGTCGGCGAGCACGCGCGCGACAACGATCTCGACGTCAACGTCGTGCGCGAAAAACACATGACCAACATGCGCGCATCGAGCGCCGATGAGGCCATCCGCCTGGTGCCCTACCGCGCGCTGAATCTCGAGCAGGCCATCGAGTTCATCGCCGAGGATGAGGTAGTGGAAGTAACGCCCAAGTCGCTGCGCCTGCGCAAGAGGGTTCTGCAACAAAACAAGCGACCCAAGCGCTGGGAGAAGAACACCGAATAACTGGCCTGCCATTTGATAAGCTGACTATTAAACAGCAGGCTTCGCCATGGAAATCTATATCGGGTTCTTCTTCCGGACGATTGGGAATCTCATCCGAAGAATCGGAACCATGGGATGGCCGGTTTTTACGGCGACTGTCTCCAAATCGGAAAAGCCCGATTCTGGTTTGGGATGTACCGTCATTATTACTCACTACAAATATCGCAACGCCGAGATGCGTTACGAAGGTACACACAAAGAACCGTTCACATTTGATAACTACGCAGACGCCTATCTGCGCCGCTTTCCAGGCGGATCCGAGTTCCCCATACGCGTAAATCCTAAGGACCCCTCGCGCTCCATCCCCAGAGATCGAAAAATCGTTTTCACTCGGGTAAAGTAGCGTCGAGTTTGGACTGCGGTGCGGGCCCTTACGGAGGGAGCAGGAGCCTTCAGGCTCCTGAATGCTGGCGTGCGAATCGATCGGGCCTTCAGGCCCGGCTCCTATTTCTATCGAAATCCCCGTGGCTGAAGCCGCTTTCGTTGAGAACTCTTGTCCAGGGGCCTGAAGGCCCCTGCTCCCTCCGCATTTCACTCCGGCAGTTTGGAATCCAGCACCTCTTGCGCCCGCGCGGCGCGCCATGCGGCCAGCCTCTCGTAGAGCGCCGCGTCATTCAGAGCCAGAATCGCCGCTGCAAAGAGCGCTGCATTACCCGCTCCGGGCTTGCCGATGGCCAGCGTGGCGACGGGAATTCCCTTGGGCATCTGCACCATCGAAAGCAGCGAATCGAGGCCGTTGAGCGGAGTGGCGGCAATCGGCACCGCCAGAACGGGAAGCAGCGTCTTCGCCGCCATCACACCGGCCAGATGAGCCGCTCCGCCCGCCCCGGCGATCAGCACCTTAATCCCCCGCGCCCGCGCCGTTTCAACATATTCAAAGAGTTGGTCGGGAGTGCGATGCGCGCTCAACACCCGCGCTTCGCAGGGAATCTCAAGGGCGCGCAGAATCTCAATGGCAGCCAAGAGTACTTCGTAGTCACTCTTGCTGCCCATCACCACACCTACTAAAGGCTGATCGCTCATGGTGCTCATTATACGAAAGCACGCACCCAGGCAGAAGCAAAGATCGGATGGCCCCGGTTCATTACAGGAACGCAGAACAAGCCATCACAGTTTCACGGTAAACAGGGGGGAAGGGGTACTCAGTGCCGCAGCAAAGTCTCCATGGCCACCTCGATTACCGCAAACAGTACGCTGACCGCCGCGAGAAACCCCTTGGCCCGCTGCCAGTTCTGCTCGTGCCGGTCCATCCGCCGCTCAAGTTCGGCGATTCGTCCGCCATTGCCGTCGCCCGTGAGAGTGGTCATCTGCGTCTTCAGCACGCTCAGGTCGCTCAGCACCTGCGCTTCGAATTCATTCATCATGCGCATCCACCGGACTCCATCCGCACATCGGTCTTTGCCGCCTACGATCCAAGCGGAAGGTTGATAAACAATGCCGTTGAAAACTCCGAGTACTGCGCATTCGTCGAGCCGTCGCTCAGGTAGTAGACCGCCGTGTAATACAGCCCCGCCGGCGTCGCCCCCTGGTTAGGGGTGAGATTGAGGCTCACGAATCCATCCGGCGCAATCGTCGCCGTCGTTCTCCCTGCCACGACCAGTTGGCCGCTCGCCGTCGTGAACGAAGGCCAGCTCACTACCAGCGCCCCCGAACCCGGCTGGCCATTCGCCAGATACACGGTCCCCTGAACCGTCGTCGTGCTGAATGCTTGAGCGTAAGATGCAACCTCCAGCGCCATTCCCATCAGGCACACAGCAATCGACAACCATCGCCTCAATCTTCCGGCGCGCAACCATTCGTGATTCGTCAGCTTCATCCGTCTCTCTTCTTTCTTCCGGAGCCCTGCAAGTTGCCTTTTCGCTCTTAGCCGTCAATCCACTCACTAACCCAGGTCCAATCAAACGCAGATTGAATTCGGTCCGTCTTTGAAACCGGCGAGCTTGCTAACTCGCCATCCCGCAAAGCGGGGCTAACTCGCCGCATTTGTCTTTCAAACTCAACCCTCAGCGCTCCGGCTCGCGCTGACCCAAGCCAGTTTCCGCCTCAGCTTCGTCCAGTTCCCCATCCCACTCAGGTTCCGAAGCAAGCTCCTTTGCAAGACTCGACAGACACTGGGCGACCGGCTCATCCTCGCAATCGGCCTGCCCCTCCGCAAGCGCGAAAAGCAGTCTTGCGCTTGTGCTGTTGCCGGCGATCGTCTTTTCCACCAGCGTTTGGGCAATCTCTTCGCTGTTGTTCTCGAGCGCCTTGTCGGCCGCCGCCTTCATCTTTGCCGTTCCGCGGCCGACAGACTTCTTTTGGGCTCCTGCTCCCTGCGGTTTTCCTTGAACCGCAATCTTCTTTTTTGCCAAAACCATCTCTCCGCCAATCCCGTCCAAGCCTGCCACGGCCTTGCAATGGTTTCAAAGATGCAGGAGCGATCCCAGTGGGGAACCGGCCCAGCATCCGCGTAGGCTTCTGATCGCTCTTACGAATAAATCAGGAACGTGTAACTCGCTCACACCGCTCGTTTGATTTCTCATCGAATGTTCTTAGCTTAAACAAACTCCCGATAATTCCACGCAAGTTAAGAGACAAAGTGTTTCACTCGTTGTTTCAACCATTTATCCGAAGTTATCTGACCCTCGCGTATTGACATGAGCTTCAGAATGATGAGCTTCTCTGCTCCAGCCATGCAATTCCCCTCCGACCCCCGAGATGCAATACGATAATCGAGTGACGACTCCGGCCATCCCCACACCCACGCTTCTCGTCCACGGCGGCGCTTGGGCCATCCCTCCCGACGATGCCCCTTCTCACGAAGCCGGCGTTCGCAACGCCTTAGAAGCCGGCTACGCTGTACTTTTTCGCGGCGGCTCAGCCCTCGATGCCGTCGAAGAAGCCGTCACCGTCCTTGAAGACGACCCAGCTTTCGACGCTGGCCGTGGCAGCTTCCTCACCTCCGACGGCCGCGTCCAGCTTGACGCCCTCCTTATGGACGGCGGCAGCATGAAGGCTGGCGGCGTAGCCTGCGTCGAACGCCTCCGCAACCCCATCAAAGCTGCCCGCATCATCCTCGAAGAGAGCCCCCACATCTACCTCGTCGGCCACGGCGCCGAGCAGTTTGCCCAGGCCCATGGCATGACCCTCATCGACAACGCAGAGTTGGTCCTCGACCGCGAGCGTGAGCGCCTGGCCCAAACCCAGGCTCGCCAAGCCGCCGCTAGCACCGACCAATCCTTCTCCGGCCTCTCCCTCCACGACGGCAAAACTACTGAGACTGCGGTGAAAGGTACGGGCTTCAGTCCGTACATAAAACCCGCCTCGAGCCACGACTCCCACGACACTGTTGGAGCTGTTGCCCTCGATGCCAGTGGAAACCTCGCCGCCGGCACCTCCACCGGTGGCACGATCAACAAGACTCCCGGCCGCGTCGGCGACTCCTCCCTCATCGGTTGTGGTTGTTACGCCGACAATCTCTCCGCTGCCGTCTCCCTCACCGGCTGGGGCGAACCCATCATGAAGCTCGTCCTCGGCAAGTGGGCCACCGACCGTGTAGCCGCAGGCACCATCCCTGAAGTCGCCGCCCAGGAAGCCATCTCCTACCTTTACAACCGTCTCGGCGGCTACGGAGGCATTATCCTCTTAGGCCCCGACGGCAGCTTCGGCCTCGCCCACAACACCCCAGCAATGGCCTGGGGCATAGCCACCCCCACCAGCCTCCGCACAGGCCTCGCCGTCTGAACAGCGACACTTCAATCCATTGAATCGCCGACTTGCTGCCTCACTGATTCGCTGACTCATTGAGCAACCCACCCTCAATCTGCCATGGTCGGCACTCCCATTGATATGCCATGAATGATGGAGTGCCCCGTCCTTTCGCGCTTTTCTGCGGAGGGGTGGGAACCCACGAACCTCACCAGCGTCGCTCAGTCGCCGCTCCCTGATCCCTGCCTTTGCAATAATCCAAATATGCTCGTTCTGGCCTCAGCATCGCCCCGCCGACGCGAACTTCTCGCCCAGGCCGGCTATTCTTTCCAGGTCCACCCCGCTCACATTCCCGAAAATATCCACCCTAACGAAGACCCCGTCGCCTACGTCACCCGCCTGGCCCGGGAAAAAGCGGAAGCTGTCTACAAAGAAATCCTGGATGCCCCAGGTCCCGATTTTGGGACCTGGGAAACCACGAACCCAAACCCAAATGATGACCAGCAAAACATGGCTCTCGACTCTCTGGTTGTCCTCGGCGCCGACACCACCGTAACTCTCGACAACCACATCCTGGGCAAGCCCGAAGACTCCGCCGACGCTGCCCGAATGCTCCGTCTTCTCTCCGGCCGCACTCATCGCGTCATCACTGGCGTCGCCCTGGTCACTGCCAATCGCACCGAAGCTGCCGCCGAAACCACCGCCGTCCAATTCCTCGAACTAACCGATGAAGAAATCGCCGACTACATCGCCACCGGCGAGCCCATGGACAAGGCAGGAGCCTACGCGATTCAAGGCCGCGCCGCTTGCTGGATTCCCTACATCGAAGGCTGCTACTTCAATGTTGTCGGCCTTCCTATCGCCCTCGTCTCCACTCTCCTTAAGTCCTTCCAACTCGCTGATTCTCCAAGCCGCTGACCTGCTGACTCAATTGGGTGCCCCATCCTTTTCGCGTTCCTTGCGAAAACGGTGGGTGACAGCGCACCTCGACGCCCTCCAGATTCCGGCGTAAAATCGCTGCATTCAAATCCACCGCCAAGCTACAGGCCGCTACAGACCTCTGTCCGGCTGCACGCTAAGGAAGAACCATGCGCACCTCCCTCGTCTTTCGCACTCTTGCCGTAATCGTCGCCCTTGCTTTGCCAGCCTTTCTTCGCGCCCAGTTTCAGGACCCAACCCCTGAAGAACTCAAAATGACCGACGATCCCAAGTCCCCAGGCGCCGCCGCCGTTTACCTCAATGTCGAAGAGATCGCCAACGATCCGAATCATTACCAGACCTTTTACGCGCGTATCAAAGTGCTCCAGGAAAAGGGCAAGGAACTGGCGACCGTCGAACTCCCCTATCTGCACGGCAACACGAAGATCACCGACATCAAGGCCCGCACCATTCACTCCGACGGCACCGTGATACCCCTCGTCGGCAAGCCTGAAGATCTATTGTTCTTCAAGAAGGGCGGCAAAGACGGCGAGCTACAGGTCAATCGCAAGGTCTTTACCCTCCCCAGTGTCGAGGTCGGCAGCATCCTCGAATATCGCTATCAGTTGGATTACGGCGACAACGAATACTCCTCCCCGACTTGGGAGGTGCAAAGGCCCTACTTCGTCCATAAGGCCCATTACCTCTTTACGCCCTTCAAGGCGTTTCTGCCGGGCAGCCAGAACATGACCAGCATGTATCTGACAGATGATCGCGGGCGCACGCTCAACAACCTCATCTGGTGGTCAAAGCTTCCCACCGGCGTGACGGTTACGAGCGATGCCGGCGGGCATCATAACGTCGATGTCACCGACATTCCTCCGGCTCCGGATGAGGAATGGATGCCGCCTATCAGGAGCCTCCTTTATAAGGTCGAGTTCTACTACAAGAGCGAAACCAACGCGGCAAACTTCTGGGCCGACGAAGCCAAGCTCTGGTCAAAGGATGTGGATCACTTCGCCGAATCCTCCAAAGCCATCAAGGAAGCCGTCGCCGGCCTGATTGCTCCCACCGACAGCGACCTCGACAAAGCCAAGAAGCTCTACGTAGCAGTGCAGGCTCTCGATAACACCGACTACTCCCGCAAGAAAACCGAGTCTGAGCTCAAGCAACTCAAGATCAAAACCGCCAAGCATGCCCAGGATACCTGGGAGCAAAAGAGCGGCTCCAGCGAAGATATTGCCATGCTCTACCTGGCCATGCTGCGCGCCGCCGGGCTCAATGCAAACGCCCTGAAGGTCGTCGATCGCGAGCAGGGCATCTTCGATCCCTCGTACATGTCTTTGAGCCAACTCGATGACACCATTGTGCTTCTCAATACTGGCGGCACCGAAATTGGGCTCGATCCCGGCGAAAAAATGTGCCCCTTCAAGACGCTAAGCTGGAGGCACTCTCTGGCTTCCGGCCTTCGCCAGGGCGGTGGTGAGAAGAGCATGGTCACTTCGCCGGGGCAGTCCTACGCCGATAACAAAACACTTCGCACCGGCGACATCACCCTCGACGCGCAAGGCGCCATCACCGGCACTCTCCGCTTCGTGATGACTGGCCAGGAAGCTCTTCACTGGCGTCAACTGTCTCTCCGCAACGACATCGACGAAGTCAAGAAGAAGTTCGACCACTCCCTAGAGTCTCAGGTTCCCGATGGCGTTGATGCTCATCTCGATCACTTCCTCGGCCTCGACGATCCCAATTTCAACCTCGTTGCCGTCATCAATGTCCACGGCAATCTCGGCACCGCCACCTCCAAGCGTCTTCTACTACCCGGCTTCTTTTTTGAGACGCGCGGCGGTCATCCCTTTGTTAATCAGGAGAAGCGCATGGAGCCGGTCGACATGCACTACGACGAGCAGGTCAGCGACCAGATCGTCTATCACCTCCCCGCCGGTCTCACCGTGGAGGGCGCGCCCCCGGACACCAAGATTCCCTGGACAGGCCATGCCGTCTATGCCACCAAGGCGGTCGTCGCTCCCAACCAGATCACCATTGCCCGTCAACTCTCCCGCGCCTTCACAATTGCCAAGCCGGAGGAGTACAACGACCTCCGCGCCTTCTACCAAAAGGTCGCCGGCGCCGACCAGCAACAACTCGTCCTCACAACATCTACGGCAGCGAAAGGCAACTGATGTTTCAGCCTGCACATAATCGATTGATTTCTGCTCCGGCAGTTGCCGCGTTTTTCATCGCTGAAGCTGCTTCTCGGTTGCCAGACTCGGTGCGATCCCTTCGCGAGATGGCTCTCACTCTCGCTCGCAAGCTCCCCCTGTTCTTCGTGCTCGCATCACCCGCTGCTCTTCTTGCCCAGTTCCAGCAGCCCACCCCCGAAGAACTCAGCATGACCTCCGATCCCAAGGCCCCAGGCGCCGCCGCAGTCTACCTCTACTTCGAGGAAACCGACAACGATGCGCAGCATTTCCAGAACTATTACGTGCGCATCAAGGTGCTCACGGAAAAGGGCAAGGAAGCGGCCACGGTCGAAATCCCCTATTGGGGAGGCGAATTCACAATCGGCAGCGTCCGAGGCCGTACCATCCATGCGGATGGAACGATCGTCGAGCTCACCGGCAAACCCGAAGATCTCTTGAGCATCAAGAGGACCACCAAACAGGGTAGCAGGGTGCAGGCCAACCGCACGGTCTTTACATTGCCGAGCGTCGAAGTCGGAAGCATTTTGGAGTTCGCTTATCAACTGCAGTTCACCGCCCAATTCTTCTGGCATTTGTCGCCGGATTGGACTGTCCAAAAGAAGTATTTTGTTCATAAGGCCCATTTCCAGTTCTCTCCCTACGACAATCTCAATCTGATCGACTGGCCCCATCTTCCTCAGGGAGCGAGCGTTAAGACCGATGTCGCTGGCCGCTACTCTTTGGATATTAAAGACGTTCCGCCCGCGCCCGACGAGGAGTGGATGCCGCCGGTTCAGAGCTTTTCTTACGGAGTGCGGTTCTATTACAGGAGCCCCCTCGCTCCACTTGATGTCGACGATTTCTGGAAGACCGAAGCCAAGAGTTGGTCAAGGGACGTCGATCGTTTCGCCGACCCCACAAAAACCATCCGTGCAGCGGTGGAGAGCATCGTTGCGCCTGGTGACAGTGACCTAGACAAAGCTAAGAAACTCTACGCCGCATTGAAGGCGATCGACAACACTGACTTTTCGCGGCAGAAAACAGACTCGGAACGGAAAGAGCTAAAGCTCAAAGAGATCAAGCGGGCTGAAGACACCTGGACACAGAAGAGCGGCACACGCAACGACATTGCTCTGCTCTATCTGGCCATGCTGCGCGCAGCCGGATTGACGGCCTATGGAATCAAGGTCGTGGACCGCGACGTAGGCATCTTTGATCGGTCCTTCATGACCTTTTATCAGTTCAATACCGCGCTGGTCATACTGAACATTGGCGGCAAGGAGACCTTTCTCGATCCCGGCGAGAAAATGTGCCCCTTCGGCGTTCTGAACTGGAGGCACTCGGGAGCCGGTGCTATCCGTCAAAACAGTCAGGGGCCCGAATTCTCTACCACTCCGCTTCAGGCCTTCGCCGACAACTCTCTCCGGCGCTCAGGCAACATTGACATCGACAAGCAGGCGGCCGTCACCGGCCTCCTGCAATTTGCGATGACCGGTCAGGAGGCTCTCTACTGGCGGCAAGCCGCGCTCAGAAACGACGAGGGAGAAGTAAAGAGGCAGTTTGACCGATCGCTTGAGGAGATTGTTCCGCAGGGCGCCGAGGCCCACATCGACCACTTCGTCGGCCTCGACAACCCCGACGAAAACCTTGTGGCGTTCGTTAGGATTCAGGGATCGCCGGGAACGGCGACCTCCAAGCGCCTCCTGCTTCCCGGCTTCTTCTTCGAGACCCGCGCTACCCATCCCTTCGTCGATCAGGAAAAGCGAATTGAGCCGATCGACATGCATTATGGAGAGATCGTCGGCGATCAGATCACCTATCGTTTGCCGCTCGGTTTCACCGTCGAAGGCGCGCCCAAGGATGCATCGATCAGTTGGCTTGAACATGCCGTTTTCATTACCAAATCGGTGTCATCGCCCGGCCAGATCATTCTCGCCCGCAAACTGGCGCGCGCCTTCACATTCGTCCCGCAGAACGAGTACCAGGATCTCCGCGGTTTCTACCAGAAAGTTGCAGCCGTCGACCAAGGAGAACTGGTACTCACCACCTCGGAAACCCCGAAAGGCAACTGATGAACTCTCGACGACCCAATCCTACTCTGCTGGCTCTTCTCGTCTTCTGCGCCTTCTCCATGCTTGGCGCTACTCCCGCAATGGCCAAGCCTCAGCCCGCACCCGACTGGGCCGTCGTCGCAGCCAAGACTCCCACCCCAGCCTCGGCAAAGGATTCTCCCGCCGTCGTCCTCTTCGACGAATACCTCATCACCGTCGACGATAAGAACCATGCTGTCGAGCGCGAACGATCGGCGATTCGCATTCTCAAGCCGCAGGGCAGGCGTTACGCCAACTGCGAGGCTGAGTACGACGTTGATGAGAAGCTCAGCTACTTCCACTCCTGGACCATTACCGCCGACGGCCGCCAGCTTCAGGCCATGGAAACCGACTTCACCGATCACGGCGCCTATGCCGCTGCCGTCCTCCAATTCTCCGAGCGCATTCGCGTCGTAACCCCTCCGGCCAGCGATCCCGGTGCGGTCGTCGTCTGCGAAACCGAAGTGCAGCTCCGACCTTACATGTCGGAGGAGAGCTGGGATATACAGGCCCCGATCCCCATCGTTTCCGAGGCAATGGAACTCGAGCTTCCACCCGGTGGTCATTTCGCCGAGGCATGGCATAACTATCCTCCCGTCAAGCCAGTCGAGACTGGCTCAAACCACCTTCGCTGGGAGATCAAGGACGTGCCCGCGCTCGACCTGGAAAACCTCCACGCCACCCCGCCCTGGAGGGCGCTGGCCGCCCGCATGGCCGTCAAATGGGGCGACTCCGCAGTCAAAGGCGTCGATGCTCAGTGGCGGGCCATCGGCCTTTGGCAAGATCAGTTGGAACAGCATCGAACCGATCCCAGCCCAGAGATCACCGCCAAGGCTCAGGAGATTACCGCCGGCGCGCCCGATCTTTATACCAAGCTGAGCCGTATCACTGACTACATTCAAAAGAACATCCGCTACTTCATCGTCGCCAGGGGCATCGGCGGCTGGCAGGCCCACTACGCCGGCGACATTTATCGCAATCGTTACGGCGACTGCAAAGACAAAACCACGCTGCTCATCTCCATGTTGCAGGCCATCGGCGTCCACGCCTACTACCTTCATGTTGACTCCGAACGCGGCATCATCGATCCAGCTACCCCCTCCCTTGCCGGCAACCACATGATCACCGCCATCGAGCTGCCCGATGGCGAAAACGACCCTCGCCTGCTCGCCAGAGTCAAGGCGCTCACTGGAAAAACACTCCTAATCTTCGATCCCACCGACGAAGTGACCCCGGTCGGGCTGATTCGCGGCCAATTGCAGGGAGCTTACGGCAATCTCTCAAACGGGGCCCAAAGCCAGGTACTGCAAATGCCAATCCTCCCCCCGGAATCCGCCGGGCGTACTCGCAGCGGTTCCTTCACTATCGCCGCAGACGGCGCTTTGTCCGGCGACCTCACCGAGCTATTTACTGGCGATGACGCCGCCTCCGAGCGCTGGTCAATCAAAGACACCGACTCCAAGGAACTCCGTGAAGAACTAGAGCGAGCTCTCGGACGCGATCTTCCCGGCCTGGCCTTCAAAGGCTTTGAATTTCACCAGACTGCCGATCTCGACAAGCCCCTCTCTCTCGATCTGCACCTCAGTGCGACCAGCTACGCCCATGCCTCCGGGCCGCTCCTGCTCTTCCGTCCCCGGGTTCTGGGAAGCGAGGCCCGCAACGTTCCCGAATTGATGGAGGGCAAGCCCCGCAGCTATCCCATCGAATTGGGTCATCCCGGCCGCTGGCGCGACAGCTTCGACATCGCCATTCCCGCCGGCTACACCGTCGATGAGACTCCAGACCCGGTCGACCTCGATCTCGACTTCGCCAGCTACCACTCCAAAGTCTCGACCAAGGGCAGCCTCCTCCACTACGAGCGCGAATACGTCGTCCGCCAGGTCGAGATTCCGCCCGACAAAGCTGCCGACTTCCGCCGCTTCGAGTCCGCCATCCTCGCCGACGAAAAGAACGCAGCCGTCCTCAAAAAGCAGTAGTCTCTCATAACGCTGGGTGCCCCATCCTTTCGCGTTTTTCCTTGCGAAAGGGTGGGAAACCACAAGCGGGCCTCTTTTCCAACAATCTATGTCCATCGCGCGGATTTTGCTTCACAATTGGTGCAAAGTGTGGCCTATAATCCCCCTAGTGAGGAATCCCTGCCGCGTCGCGCTCCTTTCCTCGCCCCGAATATGGCCTTGCAGCAGCCCAAAAATCGCGCCCTCGACCCGCCCGCGATCCCCGACCGCCTCTACTTTAAGATTGGAGATGTCGCCCGCATCTGCGGCGTCGAGACCTATGTCCTGCGCTTCTGGGAGACCCAGTTTCCCCAACTGAAACCCAATAAGAGTGGAACCGGCCAGCGGCTCTATCGCCGCCGCGACGTTGAACTGGCCCTGAAAATCAAGCATCTGGTCCACATCGAGGGCTATACGCTCGCCGGTGCCCGTCAGGCCCTACAGCAGCCGCAAGCTCCCCGCGCGCTCCCTGAGCCGGTCCCCCAGCCCACGACCATCGAGCAGTCCTCGTCCGGACCGCCGCTCCTGGCCTTCGACTCTGCTCAACCCCCTTCAGGCCAGACTTTGCAGGAGATTGCCTCGACCATCGCTCATGCCCGCTCTGAACTCCGCGAGATTGCAGGCATGTTGGCCTCACCGGATCCTCTGCCGCCCCGTCGCCGCTCTCGCCTGACCACCATACCCCCCGCCTCCGGCTCCCTCTTCCCGTTCTGAGCTGAGATCCGATGATTCTGGAGGCTAGCGATCTTGATTGTTTCCAGCCCGATTCCCTTTCCCGTGTCCTACGATGTAGTGCATGAGCTATTTCCTGTTTAAGAGCGAGCCCGACGTCTACTCCTTCGACGACTTCCTGCGCGACCAGGAGACAGTCTGGGATGGCGTGACCAACCCCACTGCAGTCAAGCATCTTCGCGAGATGAAGTCGGGTGCAAAGTGGGTCTTCTACCACACCGGCGACGAGCGCACCGCAGTCGGCACTGGAACTATCGTCAGCGTAGATCCCACCGATCCCAAGATCCCCATCGTCAAAGTGAAAGCAGGCAAGCGCCTCAAGCATCCGAAGACGCTCGCCGCGATCAAGGCCGAGCTGCTTTTCGCCGATTCGCCGTTAGTTCTCATCGGCAGGCTCTCTGTGGTTCCGCTCACCGAGGAGCAATGGGATTGGTTTATGGCGTAACCCGACATCGGGATTCTTCAATCGAATCGGGTACCCAATATTTGATCAGGTGGCCCATATCTGGCGCAGCTTCATCGCGCCAGATGTGGGAGTCCACAACGTCCCGTTACCCCTGATGCTCCTCACAACACCCGCTCGCATTCTCCGGCTGAACATAAGGCTGCATTGAATCGACAAGGTACCGGTGGCCGTACTTGTCGTGATGCCGTACCCAGGCCATCGAAAAGGCTAGCCCCTCTTCATCGCGCCCCTTCGGCGCGTGGTCGAGGAAGTTATACGCACCCACGAAAATGTCCAGCCCCCGCGCATAACTCGAGTAAGTGTGAAAGATCTCCCCGCTCGCATCCTTGATAAATGCGCTCAGTCCCGGCCCCTCCTCGCTGGGGAAGCCCATCTCCGTGTAGTTGTAGTTCACCTTGCCCGTTGCACGTTCCTCCGGGGTAAACGAGACGTTGTAGTCGTAGTTGAAATCGCTCCCGTTCGAAGAAACCCAATGGAACTTCCAGCCCATGCGCCTCTTGAATGCGGCGATCTCGACGTAAGGCGCGCGCGAAATCACAGCCAATGTCACGTCGCGATTGGCCAGGTGGATCGAGGGCCCGTCGAAGTGATCGGCGAGGTAGGAGCAACTAGGGCAGCCTTCCTTCCATCCCGGCCCTAGCATGAAGTGGTAGACGATAAGCTGGCTGCGCCCGCCAAAGAGCTCACCCAGCGTCTCCTTGCCCTTCGGTCCGTCAAAAACATATTGCTTCTCGACCCTCTCCCAGGGCAATTCGCGGCGTTGCCGGCTGAGCTCATCGCGCTGCCGTGTGAATTCTTTCTCCTTGGCGAGAAACTTCTTGCGCGCCTCCAGCCACTCGTCGTGTGAAACAGCCTTTGTATGTTCCAGTGTGCTGCTAGCCATTGTGATCCTCCGTTGTTGGGGAAGTTGTGGGGTGATTGTTCGTGATTTTGCCGCTCAAGGTCTTCTTGATGACAAACGCAGTGATGCCGCCGGTAGTGGCGATGCTGCCGGCGATCATCGCCGCGGTGGCCAAACAAAATGGACACATGGAGACCTCCTCCGCTGTGCGATGGGGAAAATCATTCTTCTTTTCTTGCGTCTATCTTTCCTCAGCGTTCTTGCGAACCCGATCCAGCAGACACGCCCAACCCTTGCCCACGCCGTCCCTGTGATCGTCCTGAATGAACCCAAGCGCGGTGTGCCGCAACATGATCGTGGTGACGCCATTCGTCTCCGTCAGCCGATATTGCAGGTTAGAGACGAAGGGATACGAGGCAAAGAGCGGGCCGCAGATCTCCAGCAGCGTAGGCCGCTTGATCGCCTGCACATGGCCCCAGAGATGGCCGTTGTTGTCGCCCAGGTCGCGGTACCACCTGCCACCCGGCCAAGGCTCTATCTTCATCGGTAGCGGCGTGCCGTCATGCGTTTCATTGCGCGGTCCCATCTGTTCAAGCAGCGCATCAAACGTCACGGCGAGTGGCGCGTTGATCTGGATTTCCTGCTCGATCTTCAGCGTCAGGTCTTCAATGCTAGTCGCTGTTTGGATCATGATCTCTCCTTGGGGATGAGTTGAGAATTCGATTTCTTCATGCATTCCTCGGCGAGCTGCCTTACGCCCTGCAACTGCCGCTGCCACAAACGTTCAAATGTGCCTGCCCACTCGTGCAATGGACGGATCGCCTCGGCATTGGTCTGGTAAAACTTGTGGCGGCCCTCGCAGCGTACCCGAACCAGGCCAACCCTGCGTAAAACCTTCAGGTGCTTTGACACCGATGGCTGGTCGAGCCTCAGGGATGCAACAATCTCCCCGACCGGCCGCTCCCTGAGTGCAAGATAACTCAAAATCTCCCGCCTGCGCGGTTCGGCGATCGCGTTGAAGGCATCGGAAGTGGTTGCCGCTCTTGCCATGGAGAGAATATATATTCCTATATGGGAATATGTCGAGCGAAAATTTTGGCCCTGAAGCCGAGTTTTTGTCCCCTTGGATTGCGAGAACATGGTAAGATTTCCTTGTTTCCTTGTCTAAGGAGCGTTATGCTGGCTAAATTGACGGTGAAAAACCAACTCACGCTTCCCAAGGCCGTGATCAAGAGCTTCGCCGGGGTCGAGTACTTCGACGTCAGCACGGATGGCTCCGCGATCACGCTCAAGCCGCTGCGGCCAAGCCGCCTGGACGAGGTTTGGGCGCATCTGGAGAAACTGGGCATCACTGAACAGGATGTGAGCGACGCTGTTCGATGGGCGCGCGAGACCGAGTGACTACGCAGCCCGCACGCCGAGTGGTCTTTGACACTAACGTTATTGTCTCCGCGCTGCTGTTTCCCAATGGCCGTCTGGCCTGGCTGCGACAGCATTGGCGGGAGGGCGGCGCTGTACCGTTAATCTCCCAGGCCACTGCGCGGGAGTTGACGCGGGTACTGGCATATTCCAAGTTCCGGCTCTCTCAGCAATACTCTGTTGAGCTGCTGGCAATGTACTTGCCTTACAGCGAGAACTGCGATCCAGCGCACGAGTGCCCAATTGTTTGCCGCGACGCCAAAGATCAGCCGTTGCTGGACCTGGCGCAGAGCGGCAAGGCTGACATGTTGGTAACGGGCGACGAGGACCTGTTGGCTCTGGCCGGGCAGACGGCGTTTATTATCGAGACACCAGAAGAGTATCGCCGAAGAGTCTCCGGCGACACAGGACAGTAACACGCAGCCTATTGATGACGCGCTCAAGCCCACGGAAGCTTCCCGCGACCCGCTCCTGAAACAGAACGCGAGCGCCCTTCAGTTGCGACAGGTTCGAAGAATTCACCGCGAAACTGTTGTGAGTCTGGCCTCCAAGTGAAGAGAACACCCTTTGTGCGGCCACTCAACGCCGCTGGAAGTTCATTTGACAGTAAAACCTTTACGGTGGAGAGCAGAACTGGCGCGTTTCGATTGAGGATTCTTGCGAATGCATCGATTGCGTACTCTCCTGCAAGAAACGCGAATGTGGAAGCATCTTTGGGTGTGGTAGGAAGTGATGATTGAACGACACGCCGTCATCTCCAACGCGCAGGTCACTTCCAATCTTCAATTCGTTGATTTCCCATACATCCAAAAGCTAAATGTCCGCGACGATCCGAAATGCCGAAGTTTGAGGTAGAATGCCTCGATAATGTGGCCGCGCTTCCCTGTCGCATAAAGCATTGTTCGGAAAAACAATTTTGGTTGGTCGTTCTCGTATAAGAACCCGACCAGCATCGGATGAGTCATGTGCAACTTGCCGCGGTGCCCTAAAGTGAGAATCGCAACCGTTATTGACAGCAGAAGGGACACAACCGAAATCAAAGTTGGAATCAGCTCCATATTTATCCGTCCTTCATTACGTGGTCTTCTAGCTCATCGAACAAGCCATCACTAACACTGGCCTTCCCCCAGCCACCGCTTGGTATTCAGCAACTGCCGCTGATCGAGGGCCCAAACCTTGCCCGTCAGCTCATCCGCTCCCTTGCCCTCGCGGATGCACTTGTCGAACTCGCCCTGGACGGCTTGCAGCTTCGCGTCCAGATCGTCGATAAAGCTCAGCGCCAGCGCCTCGGGGATCATGGGCAGCTTGGGCGAGCCGAATTCCAGCTTGCCGTGATGACTGAGAATCATGTGCAGGACTAGAGTCTTCAATTTAGGCGGGAAGTTGGGCAGGCTGTCCATCGTGCGTTCGGCGAGAGCCGCCCCCATTTGGATGTGTCCCAGCAAACTGCCCTCAAGCGTGTATTCGAAGCCGATCTCCCAAGAGAGTTCGCGCACTTTGCCGATGTCGTGGAGGATCACGCCGGTCAGCAGCAGATCCCGGTCGAGCAGCGGGTAATGCGGCGCAACACGGTCGGCCAGCGTGAGCAAGCTGACGACATGTTCCAGCAGGCCTCCCAGCCAGGCGTGGTGAAGCTGCTTGGCGGCGGGCGCCTCGCGATACAACTGCGCCAGAGCCGGGTCGTCGAGCATCACTGCGAGCAGCCGCTTCAGATCCGGATTGGTGAAGCTCTCGACAAAACCCGTAAGCTGCCGCCATAACTCCGCCACGTCGTAGGTGGTCGAGGGCAGCATATCCGCCTTGTCCACTTCTGCGGGCAGCGCCACGCGCAGTTGATCGATCTTCATTTGCAGCCGGTCATCGAAGCGCGATGCCGAGCCGCGCGCCTTGACAATATCGCCCCGCTCGAATTTCTTCGCGATGCGCGGGTCAGAGAGCTCCCATACGCGCCCTTCAAGCTGGCCGGTCTTGTCGCCCAGAATCAGGTTCAGATAGGGCTTGTTGTTCTTTGTCGTACGCTGCTGCTTGGCCAGCACGAGGAAGAAGCCGTCGAAGAGCCTGCCCTCGTCGAAGTTGGCCAGATCGGAGATATAGACGTCTTTCATTCTGCCCTGAAGCTTAACGCATTGAAGCCCCATGCGCCAAAAAACCTCTCAGCCTGCACTCCGCGCGATACCATGAGAAGAATCCGTGGGGGGACTCATGCGCTTGACAATCAAATCTCTGGCACCGGCTCTGGCGGCAGTCGCATGGTCCTGCACGGCCTTCGCTCAGCAGCCGGCGCACACAAGGGTCATCGGGTTCATGACTGATTTTGACGTGAAGGACGATGCCGTCGGCATCTGCAAGGCCGTCATGGAGGGCGTGGCTCCGGGCGTGCGTGTCATCGACATCACGCATCAGACTGAGCCTTATAACATCGCCATGGGTGCGCGTTTCCTGGCCGGCTCGGCGCCTTACTTTCCTCGGGATGCGGTTTTCGTGGTGGTCATCGATCCCGGTGTTGGCTCCACTCGAAAAGCCATCATTGCCAAGTCGCGCGTCGGCCAGTACTTCGTCTTGCCGGACAACGGCCTTCTCACGCTTGTCCAAGACCGCGACGGCATCGTCGAGGCCCACCAGATCACCAACCCCGAGTGGATGATCGGCTCCGGAATCTCCTCCACCTTTCATGGCCGCGACATCTTCTCGCCCGCCGGCGCACACTTAGCCCGTGGCGACGACTTCCGTCAGGCTGGTCCCGCCGTCGATGGGTCGGCGCTGGTGCGCCTCGATCTGAAGAATGCGTCCATCGATGCAAATGGTCTGCACGGCCAGGTGATCGGCACCGACGGCCCCTTCGGCAATCTGGTGCTCAACGTCCCGGCTGAGACCTTTGCGCAGCTCGGCTACAAGCTCGGCGACCGCGTGCCTGTCACTCTGGCCGGCAAAAGCTACGCACTCCGATTCGTCAAGACCTTCAGCGATGTACCGGTCGGCCAGGATCTCTTTTACATCGACTCGCGCGGCCGGCTCGGTCTGGCCACTAATCAGGGCAATTTCTCCGTACTCCACAAGACCGGCGAGGGTGCCGAAATGACGATCCCCACAAAGCGATGATTCAAGATCCGCGGAGAAATCAATCGGCCGATTCACGACTCGCCTGCCCAGTCTGGTCTTCGCCCGGCCCATCTTCGAGATTGTCCAAGGCGGTCAGGGCTTCGTCCGGAACGTCCCACTGACGCAGAATCCTGTAGATCACGCCGGTCGTGAAGCCGGCAGCGACCAGGCGGCGCACGATCCGGACGGTGTCTTTCTCATTCTGCGGCTTGCGCAGGCGCTTCCGCTCCAGGTGTTCGCGGGCCAGAGCCTCTTCGTTCGTTTGGCCATAGCAGGATTCGAGAGTCGCGGAAATCAGCTCTGAACCAACACCCTTCTGCTGCAAGTCGCGGCGAACCCGCTGGACCCCGAGTTTTTCATTCTCCTGGCGCAATCGGGCATAGGTCTCCGCAAAAGCCGCGTCGTCCAGGTATCCGTGCTCGCGCAGCCGAGCCAAGACTGCCTCGATCGCTGCTTCGCCCCGTGCCCCCGGCTCGACGCGGCCCGACATCAGGCGGCGCAGATCGGCCTCCGAGCGCATGGCCCGCCCCAGCGTTTTGACGGCATAGTTGTAGAGCCCCGCTTCGCTAAGAAACGCGCGAGGTTTAGCGGATTTGGATTTGAAAGGCAGCTTCTAGCCTCTTGTCTTCCAGTCTCTAGCCCTTGGCGCTGAGGCTCGGTTGCGACTCCTAACCTTCACCGATTGAATCAGCATTCAAAAATCTGTCATCCTAAGCGAGGCGCAGCGAAGTCGAAGGACCTGCGGTTGTCTTTTTACTCCCCAAACCCTTCCATGTATTTCTTGTTTGTGGCGAGATCGGGAATACCTGAATCGAATCGTCCCACATCGATTAGCTTGGGCCTGGTTTCGGCTTCATCCTCTTTCTGACCCCACGGCAATTTCTCGACAAATCTCGCTTCTCCTTTGTGGGTGATTGCGGCGGACTTTCCTCGAATTCTCATGCCTTTGTATTCGTTCGTCGCTTCTTCGTAGCCTTCCAGACAAATCTCAACATCAACAGCACCCAAAAGCGATGCTGGAACTAAGTCGCCGAGAATATCTTCCCCGTTAGCCATAAGACTACTTGCCTTTATGCTCCCGTCTATAATCTCAACAGGAAAGCTGGTGAATGCAAAATCGACGAGAGGTTCCTCGACCGTAATCTCAATCTGTTGCATCCATCCTGTTCCTGAGTTCACGTCATACCCATCCGGCCACACGTGCTTGTAGGCATCCATCTTCAGAATGAACTTCTGATCGCAATGCTCAATCTGTTCTAGCTTCGAATCGTGAAATTCATAGAATTCAGCCATATTGCCACCTTGGTGGATGATCGGCTGGCTCCGACCATTGCTCTAGTCACTAGCCCCTAGGAACGACCCCACGGGCAACCAACCGCTCATCACTGTCCACTGGCGCTGGCCGCCGCCCACTGATCCACCCAGTCGTTCACCGTCTTGTACCACAACCGCGAATTCTGAGGTTTTAGCACCCAGTGGCCCTCGTCGGGGAAGTAGAGCATCTTGCTCGGCACCTTGAGCCGTTGGAGCGTAGTAAAAAGCTGGAAGCCCTCGCTCACATCCAGCCGGTAGTCGAGCTGGTTATGAATGACCAGCGTTGGCGTCTTGAAGTTCTTGGCCGAGAGGGCCGGCGACCACTTGCGAAACGGATTGTCAGCATCGGCTTTGCCGTAGTAATCCCAGGGCTTGCCCTTGAACTCCCACTCGTTAAACCACAGTTCCTCGGTAGTCCCATAGGCCGATTCGGGATTGAACATGCCATCGTGACTCACGATGCACTTGAAGCGGTTGGTGTGACCGAGAATCCAGTTGGCCATGAAACCACCATAACTCGCGCCCAGAGCGCACTCGCGGCTCTTGTCGATGAAACCATAGTGCTGTTCGACGTAGTCCAGCCCGGTCATCAGGTCGGTGTAAGGCTTGCCGCCCCAGTCGCCGTTGACGCCATCGACGAAGGCCTGTCCGAAGCCGGTCGAGCCGCGAGGATCGATCATCACCACGACATAGCCGCTGGCGGCAAAGAGCTCCGCGTTCCAGCGGTAGCTCCAAGAGTCGCCCCATGCCCCTTGCGGACCGCCGTGGATCAGGAACTTGACGGGATACTTCTTTGCCGGGTCGAAGCCCGGCGGCTTGATCAGAAACCCCTTGATGTCGGTGTGATCCGTTGCAGTGAACCAGAACGACTCCATTGCGGGCAGGTCGAGCTGGCCAAGGAGGGCATCGTTCAGATGCGTGATGGGATACATCTTCGCACTCAAATCGTTGGAGACGATGTCGTATCCAGGTACTGCCTTCGAGTACCAAGTGTATTCAATCCGCGCGACCTCGGGCGGTTGCTGAACCTGCTCCACGGAGACCAGGAGGGCTTTTCCCGCTTCCACCGGGCGCAGATCGCTAAAGGATCCCTTATTCGCAAATTCATGATAAACGCCGATCAGATTGGTAATGAAGACCGGCGTCTCGCCCTTCTTGTCCTCGGTGAATAGGAGATTCTTCGAGTCCGGCGTCCAGGCGAACTCCTCCACCCAGTTGTCCAGCGTTGTGGGCAGCAGATCCTTGATCTTCTTCGTCTTCCGTTCGTAGAGCACCAGCCTGAAGCGGTCGCTCTCGTATCCAGCGCGTGCCTGGGAGCGCCAAGCAAGATAACTCCCGTCGGGGGAATAGGCTGGATTGAAATCGCCTCCGGGCGATGTGCTCACCTTCACCGGCTTGGCTGCCGGATCACTTAGATTCAGGGTAAAAATGTCGGCATTGACACTGGTTGCCGGCTCTTCGTCGAGATTCTCGGTAAGAGCCAGTTCCTTCGAGTCAGGCGAAAAGGCACAACCGCAGCCTTGTTCAAGCGAGGGATATGCTGGCGGAACGTCGCGAGGATCGTTGGGTGTGAGGTCGCGCATCGCTCCGCTCTCCACTGAAACCAGGAACAAATGGCTGCGCTTCTCGCCCGTGTAGTGGTCCCAGTGGCGATAAAGAAGGTGAGTGAAGATCTGTGCCTTGACCGTCCTCGAAGCAAATTCTGCATCGCGGCTGGCGTTGCACTTGTCGCCCGTAGCCATGTCAGCTGTGGAGATTGTCGGACAGTCGGGATAGACCGAGGAAGTAAAGACAACCGACCTGCTATCGGGGGACCAGTAGGCGTTGTCGGCTCCAGTAGAGATCACGGTCAGCTTCTTCGGATTGCTCATCGCCCCGTCGAAACTGTTGAAGTCGGCCACCCAGACCTGTTGTGAGCCGGAGCGGCTGCTCAGGAAGAGAATGTGTTTGCCATCGGGAGCGAACTGCGGGCCGTGATCGCCTGGCTGACCCACGGAGATAGGTTTTGGTTCGCCGCCTGCGATGAACTGAAAGTTGAGCCCCGCCGTCTTGGTGTTCTGCTCCAGGTTGACCGTGGTTACGACGTAAGCCAGCCACTTGCTGTCAGGGGAGACGGTAGTTTCGCCCAGCCTCTTCATCTGCATCATGTCTTCGAAGGTCATGGGACGCTTGGCATCTGCAAGCGCGGCCTGCGCGGACGTGGCGGTCTGTGCGGGGCTGATGGTAGCGAGGAGTGAGGCAAGAGCGAGCGAGAAGGCGATCATCGGTCTGCGCATAGGGTCTTCCTGGTTCGCGTGCTGTGAGAGAAACTTCGGCACGAAGAAAAAGTTTACACTGGGAGCGGCTCAATATGGTTGGAAACTTTGTCGCTAAGATCCACCTGACCCGGCGAGTCTACCCAAAGTTCGATCTCCGGCAATCCAGTGTTTGACGCTGGCGTCGTCGATCAGATAATCTTGGCCCCAAACTCATCCTGGGATTGAATCGAAGGAGATCGCACCATGAGAATCGCGGCGTTAGTTGCCGTACTGCTATTCGCATCCACCCTGGCTTGCGCGGAAGGGCCTAAGCCTTGTGAAGAGCTGAAGTCCGCGATCGAAAAAAAGCTCGAAGCCAACGGCGCGAAATCGTACACCCTGGAGATCGTGTCCAAGGACAAGAACGCTGAAGGCAAGGTCGTCGGTACTTGCGGCGGCGGAATGATGAAGATCGTTTATCTCAAGACCGCAGCTTCGCCCAAGGCTCCAGCGCCCGCACAGAACAAGCCCTAAACGCCAGGGCAATCGCATGAGGCACACGAACTACATGGTCCAAGGAATTCTCGACTTCAAACCTGAGACTGCCTTTGCGTCACAATAGCCTCAGCGGCGGCGACAACCTGTTCCAGTGTCAGATGCGTTGAATCAAGCAAAACGGCGTCAGGGGCCGGCTTGAGGGGCGAATCGGCGCGGTTCCGGTCGCGCTTGTCGCGTTCTCGCAGGTCGCGGATCACCTCTTCAGGTTGCATGGCTGGCTCTGGGGCGAGCTGCTCATAGCGCCTCATGCCTCTAACCTCGGGAGCGGCATCCAAAAAGATCTTGACCTGAGCCTGGGGAAAGACGACCGTTCCAATGTCACGGCCCTCCATCACCACACCGCCCTCGGCGCCCATCTGCTGCTGCAGGCGCACCATCCAGGCTCGAATTGCTGGAAAGACGCTGACTCGCGAAGCCGCGTCGGTGACCACTTGACTCCGGATGAGGCCAGTCACATCCTCGCCGTCAAGCAAGACAAGATTGTCCCCGTCAGTGGGTTCGAGGCCGATTGTGGTCTCGGCGGCTAGGGCCTCTAGGCTGGCGTTCTCGTCCAAAGGGAGACTCGCCCGCAATGCCTTGAGGGCAAAGGCGCGGTACATCGCTCCAGATTCAAGGTTCAGCAAACCGAAATGCCTCGCCAGATGGCGGGCGATTGTGCTCTTCCCCGCTCCGGCGGGGCCGTCGATGGCGACGATGATCTTCGCTACGGAATGGAGAGAACTTTGAGAGCTTTCTTCCTCGCTCATCCGCGTTTCTTCGTTCCTTGCTTTGGCCGGGCAGTAAAGCCAAACCTTTTGCTGTTTCCCGCTTTAGTACCGGCGGTAAGAGCGGGCTTGCCATTGCCACCTGTGCGCGTCGAGCTGACTCCGCGAGCAGGGTTGCTGCCATTGCGCGAAGCTGTTCCAGGCTTCCGTGCTGTTTTTGCGCCACTGGAAGGGCGAGCCACGAGTCTGCCGTTTCCGTTCGAGCCGTTTCCGCTGGGCAAATCGTGATTGCCGCGCTTACCGTTTGCACCCGTCGTCGCCTTGGGGTTCCAGCGGGTAGGGGAGGCAGGCCGGGCTCCATTGGCCGTACGGGATCCACCCGGACGGGACTTGGCGCTGGCACGCCGGACCGGTCGGCTTCCAGTAGACGATTGTGTCGGCTTACGATCGCGAGAATGGGCAGTCGGACGGCTGAAGTGGGGCCGAGCGGTAGCGGGTTTTCCGCTCGCAACCGGTTTTCGCGCAGCAGCGCCGCGGTGCGGGGCAGCTTCAGAGCCCGCACGCAGGGGGGCTTCGGTTGACCCGGCCGGCAGACTCTGATTCTCGATCGCCGGCTCCGGCAACTCCTCGTCGTGTTCTTCCGACCGCATGAAGTATGCCGAAGCCGGTATGGACGCGCTAGCGTAGATCGTCGCCGGAGCAGCGAACTCCGGTAAAGTGCCTGCAACGTAGAAGAGTGGCGCGTGTCCCAGCGAGATCGTATGAACCTGGCGCGTGGCGACGAGGCCGCGCAGCACCTCCCGCACCTTGCTGCGGGCGGTTAAAGGGGCCAGGAAGATCTCGACCTCTTCCATGGTGGCGGCGATCACAGCTTGCAGGTAGATCGAGGCAAGCACCGAGATAGCCGTTACCTGAGAGGTGGAGGCGCCTTCGGCAATAGCCTTCTGGAAACGAAGCCGCAGCAGTTGCCACTGAGGAACCTGCGCAGGAGCAGAGATGACGGGAATGATGCGAAGCTGTTGCCACAGTTCTGTGATGGCGCGCAGAACAGCAGTTTCGGTGACCTCCCTGCCCAGGGCGCGGGTTAGTTTGGGAATGGTTGTGTCGCCCGCCTCAAGCAGTTTGTAGGTCTCGACGGCCAACTGCGAAACCTGGCGCGAACCGGTCAACTGCGGTATGCGGCGCCAATCGCGGTCTCCTCGCAGGGCGTAGACGTAGGGAAGCACCCAGCTAGCCACGACGAAGTCGGGCTTTTCGCCCGGCAGGCCCAGCAGATTCAGGCGCACCGCTACACCGTCTGTCTCCAGACGGACCAGCAACTCTTCGGCTAGGGCAATTTGTTCCGGGCTTGGAGCGGTCTCGCGCTTCCCCACAACAGCTTCAATAAACGACGGTGCAATCGAAGAGGAAAACTGCCGCTTGGGCAGGAAGAGACACAATCCTGTCTCTTCAATCCACGTCCGGGCGTCCTCCAGGGTGAGGACTCCGTTTCCGTTCAGGCGCATCCGTTCGACGCGCGACGCTTCCAGTTGCTCTAATGTCAAAGAAGAACCTCACTTCCAGGCTGGCATGAAGGCCGGGCTACCTTTGTCCCCTAAGGGGAAGGCTGCCACCTTCCAGCAGTTCAGATTCGATGGAAGGCCCGCTGGATCTCCTTCCAAGAATACATCAAAGCTATTGGACGTCCATGGGGACAGTTGGTTGGATGACTGGTTCTCGCCAACTCCAACAGTAACCATTCCATACGCGCCGGGTCAAGAGCAGTATTGACCTTAATCGCTGAATGACATGCGATCGAAGCGGCAATCCGCGTTCGAAGAGTTGTAAGATTATGATTCTGAGATGGTTCATCTGAGTCTGCGCCGGATTGCTCGATGACCTCGGTCAACATGCGCTCCAAAGCCACCCCCTCCAGTCCAACCGGGGCCGATTTGACTGCAAGAGTTTGAGGGCCAAAGGGTTCAACCTCGAAACCGTTGCCTTCAAGCTCCTCGGCGATGCGCGCGAAGACCACCATCTGCGATGCCTTTAGTTCCACCAACAGGGGCATCAGTAACCTCTGGCGCTGCACTTTTTCCACTTGGCGGTCGCGAAGAATTTTTTCAAAAAGAACTCTTTCGTGTGCCACATGCTGGTCGATGATCCACAAGCCGTCCTCGCCGGTGGCCAGAATGAACGACTCGCGTAGCTGCCCGAGCGCACGCAGTGAACCCAGATGATTCAAGTTGGCGGCGGCTTGGTCTGCCTCGATCCGGGCTGTCTGCGACGCGAGGTCAGGGCGAATAGCCTCCCCATTCCCCAGCGAACAGCTGTCGGGTGACGAAAGGCTGGCCGGCTCAAAGAGCGCCGCCGCAGCCTCGCCCCAAGCACTACGATCTAATCCTCCAATCTGTAAACCTTTGATATCAAATGGCAATCTTCCTGAAAAAGGGGCTGACTGGTGCGGGGTCAATTCAAAATGCTCAGCATCTGTCTGAAGAAACTGAGTAGCCGGCGCACCTGCTTCCGAATGGGGCAGTGGCTCGGAGTCCGGTGCGCCTGGCAAGGGCGACAGGGCCGGCGGCATCAGCGAAGGGCTAGCTGCCGGCGCCGAGTCCAGCGCCCCCAAAAACCCTGCTGCGGGGCGCGCTTTGATTAGCGCCGTTCGCAGGCTGTCGCGGACAAAGTCGTGAACCAGGCTCTGCTGGCGGAAGCGCACCTCGGTCTTCGCCGGGTGGACATTCACATCCACCTCCTCCGGCGACATCTCCAAAAAGAGCAGTACCACCGGGAAGCTGGTCGGCGGAATCACATTGCGGTAGGCCTCGGTGATCGCGTGCAGCAGCAGCCTGTCGCGAATAAGCCTCTTATTAACAAAGATATAGATCGAGTTACGGTTGAGCTTTTGCAGCTCCGGCTTGGAATAGAAACCGGTCAGCCGCAGCGCGCCGAGTGTTCGTGTAGGCTCGGCCGGGTCCTTCTTCCAAGGCGGCGGCTCGGGCAGGCCGGCGCGCTCCAGCGGGGTCTCGGCAGCCACCGGGAGCAGTTGCTCCAGTGTGTCCTTGCCAAAGATCTGGTAGATGCGCTCCGCAGTCCGTGCAACCGGCGGAGCCGAGACGACGGTATGCGTGGCCGAGATGAGCTCGAAATGCTTTTCCGGGTGCGCCAGGGCGTAGTGGGTCACTAGGGCCGTTACATGAGCCAGTTCGGTGGACTCGGCGCGCAGAAACTTGCGCCTTGCCGGCGTATTGAAGAAGAGATCGGCGACGGCTAGCGTGGTTCCGCGGGGTAATGCCGCATCGTCCACATGGAGGATCTTGCCTCCGGCGATCTCGACCTTGGTCCCGGCGGATTCCTCTCCCGTCGAAGTCTCCAGCGTTACCCGGGCCACTGAAGCAATAGAGGGCAGCGCCTCACCGCGAAATCCCAGCGTCGAAATGGATAGCAGGTCGTCTGCTGTGCGGAGCTTGGAGGTGGCATGCCGCTCAAAGGCCAGCAGGGAGTCGTCGCGATTCATGCCCTGGCCGTCGTCCGCGACTCGGATCAACTTCCGCCCGCCCGCCTCGACCTCGACCCGGATGCGGTTGGCGCCGGCGTCCAGGGCGTTCTCCAGCAACTCCTTAACCACCGAGGCTGGCCGGTCCACCACCTCGCCCGCAGCGATCTGGTTGGCAACCTGGTCGGCAAGTACGCGGATGCGGCCCATAGTTCCTTAGGGTAACTCAGTCGGACAGCAAAGGGGGATCAGGGAACAGACGGGGCTGTCTCGTTCCCTGCGAGAATCTTCGCGACTCTCCATGCTAACCTGAGTTTTCAGCCCGTGGAGAATCCTTTTGGAATCCAGCGCCTTCGTTGTCGGAATCTTCTGGTTTGTCATTCTTCTCTTTTCGCTTAGTGTGCATGAGTCCGCACACGCCTGGACGGCCTCGCGGCTGGGCGACGAGACCGCGCGGATGCTGGGACGCGTCTCGCTCAACCCCATAGACCACATCGATCCCATCGGCACCCTGCTCATCCCCGCACTGGCGATCTTCGGACCGATGATCGGATTGGGATTTCTGGGCGGCTACATCTTCGGATGGGCTAAGCC
>Ga0181526_10000436_pt1 | contig 44720 bp, 38 predicted proteins | sample PEATcosm2014_Bin_35_FD_119750 | JGI IMG/M metagenome (GOLD analysis project Ga0181526, IMG submission 119750) | Peatland microbial communities from MTU Mesocosm Facility, Houghton, MI, USA - PEATcosm2014_Bin06_30_metaG | ecosystem: Environmental > Terrestrial > Soil > Wetlands > Peat | place...
CCCGTAGATGAACCCCGAGCAGGCGGCGTTGAGGTCGAAGCACGCGGCGTCGGTCGGCAGGCCCAGCTTGTGCTGCACGATGCACGCCGTCGCGGGCATGGTGTGGTCGGGCGTGACCGTCGCAACGATGAGCAGGTCGATGTCCGACGGCGAGGTCGCCGCGTCCTCGAGGGCGCGGCGGGCCGCCTGTACGGCCAGGTCGGAGGTGGCCTCCTCCGCCGCGGCGATCCTCCTCTCGCGGATGCCGCTGCGGGCGCGGATCCACTCGTCCGACGTGTCGACCATCCGGGAAAGGGCGTCGTTTGTCAGGACCCGCTCGGGGGCGTAGGCGCCCGTGCCGAGGATGACGGTCGATCGGTTGGGCATGCCGGGGAGGTTACGGCGAGGCCTCGTCCATCAGCTCGTTCGCCCTCGCTATGTCGGCCTCCATCCGGTGATTCATGTCGTTCTTGATGATCTCGCCCGCCGCGCGGATGGCGCTCTTTATCGCGTGCCGGTTGGACGAGCCGTGGGCCTTGAGGATGTTTCCCCGCAGCCCGAGGAGGGGAGCCCCGCCGTAGCGCTCAGGGTTGATCCGGTCCTTCAGCGCCGAGAACGCGCCCTTCGAGAGCAGCGCCCCGGTCGCGCGCATCGGGTTGGCGCTCAGCTCCTCGCGCAGCATTCCGGAGATGAATTTCGCGAGCGACTCCCAGCTCTTGAGCATGATGTTGCCGACAAACCCGTCGCAGACGACCACGTCGACGTGCTCCGCGAACACCTGGAACCCCTCGATCGGGCCGGCGTACCGGATGATGCCGCCTATGCGCCTCAGGAGCTCGTTTGTCTCGGTGATGAGCGAATTGCCCTTGCCGTCCTCGGTCCCGATCGACATGAGGCCGACGCGCGGCGAGCCTATGCCGAGCATCACGCGGCAGTAATGGTTGCCCAGGATGGCGTTATGGACGAGGTGCTCGGGCTTGGACTCCGGGTTGGCACCCGCGTCGATGAGGACGAAGCGCCCTCCCTCCCTCGGGACGACCGCGGCGAGCGCCGGCCGCGCCACCCCCTCCATCGTCCTCAGGCGCAGCGTCCCGCACGCCATGAGGGCCCCCGTGTTGCCGCAGCTGACGACGACGTTGGCCTCGCCCGCCTTCACGAGCTCTATCGCCCGGGTCATCGACGAGTCCTTCTTCTTCTTCACCGCGGCGAGCGGCTTGTCGTCCATCGTGATGACCTCGGAGGCGTGGAGGATGGACAGCCTCTCGCTCCGGCCCAGGCCGTAGTGATGGATGATGGGCCGCAGCAGCTCCTCGTCGCCGACGAGCGTGATGGGGTTCAGGTGCGGGTTCTGGGCCAGCGCCAGCTTGACGGCGGCGACAACCTCGCTCGGGCCCAAGTCGCCGCCCATCGCGTCCACCGCGATCCGACCGGTTGATCCGGGGGCCATGACGGTCGGCGTTCGGTCTGGATAGGAGCCCGGGGCCTCAGACCTCGACGTTGAGGACCTGGCGGCCTCGGTAGATTCCGGTCTTGGGGTTCACCCGGTGCGGCCGGAAGAGGCTTCCGTCGGACGGGTCCCGGGCGAACTCCGGCGCCTTGAAGGCGTTGGCTGCACGCCTGTTTGCACTGCGGCGCTTGGACTGCTTGCGTTTCGGATTTGCCATTGTTGACGGGGTTAAAGGGTGACCGTTTAAAGGCCGTCGGACCCGCCCGTCAAGCGCGCACTCGTGCGCACACAAGACTTGTGCCCCGGGCAGGGTCGCGTACCAAGGAGCGACTCCATGTCGCCTTCACCGCTTCAAATCGCCGTCCTGGGCATCGTGCAGGGCGCAACCGAGCTGCTCCCGGTCTCGAGCTCCGCCCACGTCATAGCGGCCGAGAAGATCATGCGGCTGGACCCCTCGAGCCCCGAGATGACGTTCATCCTGGTCATGCTGCACGCGGGCACCATGGCCGCGATGATCGCGTACTTCTGGGAGTCCTGGAGGCGCAGCTTCTTTTCCAGCCCGGCCCGGCTCAGGGATGCCGCCGCGCGGGTGGCGGTCGCGACCGCAGCGACGCTTTGCGTCGGGGGCCCCCTGATCCTCGTCATCGAGCGGGTGGTCCTGCGGGCGCGCCCGGGCGCCGAGATCGAGCAGCTCTTCTCAAACCTGCCCCTGATCGCCGTGTCCCTCGCGGCGGCGGGGGCCCTCATTGTCGCGGCGGGGCTGCGCGCCCGCCGCGCCGGCGCCCCGGCTCGGGCCCCCGGGGCGGCCGTAGGGGTCCTCCCGGCGGTATGGATCGGAGCCGTCCAGGGGCTGTGCCTGCCGTTCCGCGGGCTCTCGCGCTCCGGGATGACCATCTCGGCGGGGATGCTCCTCGGCGTGGACCGGCGCGTCTCCGAGGAGTTCAGCTTCGCGCTTGCGGTCGTGATCACCCCGCCGGTGATCCTGTGGGAGCTGCTCAGGTTCTACCGGGCCCGGGCGTCGGCGTCCGGCTCCGTCGACCTCGCGGCGCTCGCCATGCCGGGGCTCCTCGGGATGGCGTTTAGCTTCGGGGCCGGGCTCCTCGCCCTTCGCTGGCTCTCGGGATGGCTCGAGAAGGGCCACTGGCATTACTTCGGGATCTACTGCTTTGCCGCGGCCGCCGGGCTCTGCGCGATCGCGTCGATGGGTTACTAGGCCATGCGGGACCTCCATTCGCTCACGGCCTCCCTCAGGGAGGGTCGCGACCTCTCCGCGGAGGAGGCGGGGGGCGCCGCCGACGCCCTGGCCGCCGACGCGGCGACGGACGCCGCCAAGGCCGAGTTCCTCTCCGCGCTCTCGAGCAAGGGCGAGACCTCGGCCGAGATAGCGGCGTTCGCCGCCGCTTTCAGGGCGTTCGCCATCGACCCCGGCGTCGGGGACTGGGCGCCCAGGTCGGTCGACATCGTCGGCACCGGCGGCGACCAGGCGGGCGGGTTCAACGTCTCGACCATGGTCGCCCTCGTGGTCGCCTGCGCCGGCGTCCCGGTGATGAAGCACGGCAACCGGGCGATCACCTCGAAGTGCGGAAGCGCGGACCTGTTCGCGGCCATGGGCGTGAGGCTGGATGCGCCGCCCGAGAAGCTGAGGGGCGCGCTCGGGGCGCTCGGGTACGCCTTCTACTTCGCCCCCGCCTGGCACCCGGTCTTCAAGCGGATAGCCCCCGTGCGCAAGATCCTCGCGGCGCGGGGCGAGCGCACGGTCTTCAACATCCTCGGCCCGCTGCTCAACCCCGGCCGGCCGGCGCACATCCTCCTCGGCGCCGCCTCGCCCGCCATCGCCGAGAAGCTCGCCGACGCGCTCGACGCCCTCGGAACCAAGGCCGGCCTCGCCGTGCACGGGATCATCGGCCCGGGCCGCGGGATCGACGAGCTCACGTCGGCGACCCTTAACGTGGTGCGCGGAGCCGGGCGCCTCAGGATGATCCGCGAGCAGTGGGCGCCGGCCTCGTTCGGCCTCGCGCCCTCGCCGTTCTCCGACATAGCGGGCGGCGACGTCGCGCAGAACCTCGCCATCGCGGGCGCGCTGGCCGGCGGCGGGGGGCCGCGCGGCCTCGCCGACACGATCGCCTTCAACGGGGCCGTGGCCCTTTGGGTGGCCGGCGCGAGGGCGGACGTCCGGGGGTCTATAGGCGAGGCCCGGGAGCTCCTGCTCGGCGGCGCCGTGGCGAGGAAGATCGCGCAGACGCGCGACTTCTACGAAGACTAGGACGCGGATCTCATGCAAAGGCTGTACTTCGGGACGGACGGCGTGCGGGGCCCCTACGGGGGACCCGTCATGAACGAGGCCTTCGTCGCAAGGCTGGGGGGGGCGGCCGCGGCATGGCTGGAATCGAGGGGGGTGCGTGAGGGCAGGGTCCTAATCGGGCGCGACACGCGCGCCTCGGGGGCCTCGCTCGCGGGCGCCCTCGGCGAAGGGATCTTCCGCGCAGGGGGCCGGCCGGTGGCGCTCGGGATCGTCCCGACGCCCGCCGTCTCGCGCGCCGTCAGGCTCATGGGGGCGTCGCTTGGCGCCGTGATCACGGCCTCGCACAACCCTGCGTCCGACAACGGGTTCAAGCTCTTCCGCAGCGACGGGTTCAAGCTGACCGACGAGGAGGAGGCGGACCTAGAGTCGCACATCCCCCCGGAGGGCGCCGCCGCCCGGATCGGAGGGCGCCCTTGCGATATCCCGCTAGAATCGGTGGCGGAGGACTATGTCGCGGCGGCGGCGGCGATCCTGCCCGCCGGCTCGCTCCGGGGCTGGACGATAGCGCTCGACACGGCGAACGGCGCGACGTGCGCAACGAGCCCGGCGGCGCTCCGGGCGCTCGGCGCCGAGGTGTCGGGCCTGGGGGACCGCCCGGACGGCTCCAACATCAACGAGGGCGTCGGGAGCGAGCACCCGGCCAGGCTGGCCGCGCACGTGCGCTCGTCGGGGGCCCGGCTGGGGATCGCCCACGACGGAGACGGCGACCGCTGCGTGCTGTGCGACGAGCTGGGCGCCATCCTGGACGGCGACGAGATGCTCGCGATCCTCGCCACCCACGCGCTGGCCCGGGGGCGCCTGGAGCCGAGGACGCTGGTCGTGACGGTCCAGAGCAACCTGGGCCTCGACGAGGCCGTCGGGGCCGCGGGCGGGCGCGTCATACGGACCGCGGTCGGCGACCGGTATGTCTCAGAGCGGATGCGGGCCGAGGGGGCGGTTCTCGGCGGGGAGTCCTCCGGCCACGTCGTGAGCTTCGAGTTCGGGCCGACGGGCGACGGCCTCGCCGCGGCCCTAAAGGTCATCGCGGTGATGCTCGAGACGGGCCGGCCGCTGTCGCAGCTCCGGGGGGCGCTGAGGAAGTTTCCCCAGCTGTCGGCCGCGCTCAGCGTGCGCGCCAAGAGGCCGCTCGAGTCCCTGCCGGCCCTCTCCGGGGAGATCCGCGCGCTCGAGCGCGAGCTCGGCTCCCGGGGCCGGGTCCTGGTGCGCTATTCCGGCACCGAGCCCAAGGTGCGCCTCCTGGTCGAGGGGCCCGACGGCGAGGCGGTTCGCTCCGGGATGGAGCGCCTGCGCGCCGCGGTCAGGGCGGACCTCGAGGTCCTCTGAGCGCCCCTGCGGAAGTTTTCTTGCGCGGGCGCTCCGGCGGCGTTTGCGTTGTCCATGCCTTCACGAATCCAGATTCGGGGGTGGGCGCTCGCCCTGGTGCTTCTCGCGGCGCCGTGCGGGCGCGCCGCGGAATTCGGGAGCCGCTTTGACGAGATCGTGGCCCGGGCGACGCCCGCGCAGCTCTACGCCCTCCTCTACGACATGCCGAAGGGCGGCGACCTGCACAACCACGCGGCCGGGTCGAACCGGGCCGAGTGGATCTACGCGGCCTGCACCGACCCCGCCAGGGACGGGGGAGAGACCTTCTACACCCGGGCGCGCCCCGCCGGCTCCCCCGACTCGGTGGACCCCAGGGCGCGCTTCCAGACGATCCGGAGGAGGACCTACGAGATGCTCCCCCAAGGCGCGAGGGCGGAGTTCGTCCCGCTCGCCTCCCTCTCGCCCGGGGAGAGGGAAGCCTGGCTTTCGAGCCTGCGGCTCGACGGCAAGGGGGACGGCAGGCTCGAGTTCTTCTCGCACATTTGGCCTCGCCTCGGCCAGCTCACCCAGTGCCTGCCGCTCGCCTGCGAGCTGCTGGTCGAGAACATGAAGGCCTACGGCGCCGAGCACCTGGCCTACCTGGAGACGCAGTTCGTGGTCGGGGGGATGGTCGACAACGACGGCGGCGCGGTCCCGGAGGACGCGGCGGTCGAGCTGGTGCGCCGGCGCCTTTCGATGCCCGACGCCGCGGCGACCGGCGTGACCGTCCGGTTCCAGACGGTCGTCCTCCGGTTCGCCCCGGACGCCGAGCTGCGGCTCGCCAGGGACTACGCGTTCACCGACGCGCACCGCGACCTCTGGGTCGGCCTCAACATGGCCGGCATCGAGGAGAACGGCCAGGGCTACCCGTCGCGGTTCCTCGAGACCTTCCGCAAGATGAGGGCGCGCTATCCGACGCTCGCGCTCTCGATCCACGCGGGCGAGATGGACGGCCCGGACAGGCACGTGCGGGACACGCTGCTCCTCGGGGCGTCGAGGATCGGCCACGGCATCAACCTCATCAAGGACCCGGAGACCCTGCTCCTGCTGCAGCAGACCCGACGCGTCCTGGTAGAGATAAACCTGATCTCGAACCATCTCCTTGGCTACGTCCCCGATCTCTCCGCCCATCCGTTCCCCGAGTACCTCAGGACCGGCGTCCCGGTCTGCCTCAACACCGACGACCGGGGGATGTGGGATTCCAACATGACCGACGAGTACTACACGGCCGTCACCCTCTTCCACCTGTCGTGGGCCGAGATCCTGGCTATGGGGCGCGACTCCCTGGGCCATTCGTTCGCCCAGCCCGAGGTGAAGGCGAGGCTTCTGTCCGAGTATGAGCGGCGGGTCGCGGCCTTCGAGGGGAAGTACGGCGCGGGCTCGACCGACGACGCGCTCGGCGCGCTCGCGGCCGTGAAGCCGGTCGCCTACGGCTACGCGAGGCGGACCTGGGGATTCGACTTCCGCTGACGCGCCTAGCGGGCGGGCCCGCCGGGCCGCGGGGCCGTGGGGCGGACCTCCGGCCTCCAGCCGGCGATCCAGACCCCGGACCCCATGAGGGCGCCGCCCGCCAGCAGGCGGACAAGGTCGGCCCTCTCGCCGAACACCAGCAGGGCGCAGGCGATCCCGAGGGGGATCTTGGCGTTGTTGACCGCCGCGAGGGCGCCCGCGTTGACGCGCGTCGAGCCGACGTTCCACATGAAAAAACCGGCGCCCGAGGCGACGGCGCCGAGGTAGGCGATCCTTGCCCACTGAAGCGGGGTCGGGGCGAGCGAGCGCCAGTCCGTCATCATGAGGGAGGCCAGGAGGGAGAGGGCCAGGGCGCCGGCGAGGGGCAGGAGGAACACCGAGACGTCGGTCGCCTCGGGCGGAAGGCGCGGGCGCTCGCGCCTCCACGCGACCTGGCCGCCGGCGAAGCAGAGGTTGGAGAGCTGGACGAGGATGACGCCGCGCAGCATCCCGGATTCGCCCAGCGAGCGCCAGATGACCACGCCGGCGCCCGCGACGGAGAGCGCAGCGGCGCAGTAGTAGCGCGCCCGCCACCGGCGCTCGGCGGCTGAGTCGATCAGCGACACGAAGATCGGCGTCGTAATGGTGAACAGGGCGACCTCGTAGGCGTGGAGATGGGCGTAGGAGCGCTGGTACAGGACGTAGGTCGCCCCGAACTGGACGGCGCCGATTGCGGCCAGCCGGAGCGCCTGGGCGGCGCCCGCCCGCAGCGGCCTGTAGAAGGGCGCGAAGACCGCGAGCGAGATGGCCAGCCGCAGGACGGCGACCGCCGTCGGGTCCAGCCCCGCGAGGCCCTCCTTTATCAGGCCGAACGAGAAGGCCCAGATGAGCGAGGCGCCGAGCAGCAGGATCATCCGGGTCCTCGCGAAAGCCCGCGCGCGGTCACACCCGGAAGGCCGCGCCCAGGCGCTTGCCGAGCAGCACGCTCGCGCCGGCGACCATCGTCCCCAGGAACACCATGGCCCAGACGCCGAGGGCGCACGCCAGGTACTTCCCGTCGCCGAGGAGCTGGAAGAGCTCGAGGATGGCCTTGGTGATGGGGAAGAACACCTGCTTCTGGGCGAGGATGATCGAGTCGCTCACCTCGAGCATCGCGAAGGCGAACGCGAGCAGGGCGCCCGCCAGGAGGTTTGCAGAGATGAGGGGCAGCGTGACCCTGACGACCGCCCTCATGGGCGGGCTGCCGAGGTTCTCGGCGGCCTCCTCCAGGGTGACGCTGGTCTGCTGGAAGCCGGCCGCGGCCGAGCGGACGACGTACGGGAGCCGGCGGATCGAGTAGGCGACGATGAGCAGCACCGTCGGGTTCCGCACCGGGTTTATGGACGCGAAGAGGCGGCCCTCCTGGGACATCGCGAGGTAGCCGAAGGCCAGGACGATGCCGGGCACGGCGAGCGGCAGCATCGACAGGAAGTCCAGAATGCTCCTGCCGGCTATCCTCGTGCGGACGACGACGTAGGCTATCGCGATGCCGAGGACGACGTCGAGGACCGTGGAGACGCTCGCGTACTTGAGGCTGTTGGCGATCGCCGGGACCGTGTACTCGCTTCCGAGCGCCGCGCGGTAGTTGTCGAGGGTGAGCCCGGCCGGGAGGACGCTCGCGTACCAGTCCCTCGAGGACGCGACCAGGAGCACCCCGAGATGGGGGAGGACCGCGACAAAGCTGACGGCGCAGAAGATGGCGGTGCAGAGCAGCGCCTTCGGCGCCGGAAGCGCGCGGGCGCCGCCGACCGCGGTCGCCTTGGCCATCATGGCGTAGCCGGCCCGCCCGAAGACGCCCTTTCCCACGGCGTAGATGAGGACCGAGCAGGCGAGCATGACGGCCACGAGCGCGTAGGGGAACGGGTTCCCCCCGATGTCCTTCAGCCCATGGAAGATCTGGACGCTCGTGACCCGCGAGTAGTCGAAGACGAGCGGCGTGCCGAGCTCCGTGAACACCCAGATGAACACGATCGTGGCGCCCGCGAAGAGGCCGGGGCGGATGAGCGGCAGGGTGATCCTCCTGAACCGGCGCAGCCCCGTGCAGCCGAGGTTCTGCGCCGCCTCCTCCATGGAGGGGTCGACGTTGGCCAGCGCCGCGACGGCGTTGAGGTAGATGATGGGGTAGAGCGAGAGGGCCTCGACGACCGCGACGCCCCAGAACTGGTTCGCCGCGAACCAGTCGAAGGTCCAGCCCGGCGGCCGAAGGCCGAGGGCGACGACCAGGGCGTTCACCGCCCCGTACTGGCCGAATATCTGCTTGATGCCGATCGCGCCGACGAAGGGCGGCAGGACCATCGGGACGAGGACGGCCGAGTTAAGGAAGCCCTTCAGGGGGAACAGGAAGCGGTCCGAGATGAAGGCCAGCGGCACGGCTATCAGCAGCGCGAGCGAGGTCCCGGCGCAGGCCAGGAAGAGGGAATTTCGAAGCCCCACGAGATACGTGGGGTTGGTCAGGAGCGCGCCGACGTACGCGAAGGTGAGCCGCCCGTCCGCGTCGACGAAGCCTCCGCGCAGGATCTGCAGGATCGGCCAGAGGAAGAACACCGCGAAGAAGGCGGCGGTTGCGAGGAACACGACTCGGGCCGTGGTCTTGGACATGGCTGCGGCGCCGGGTCAGTGGAACGGCCAGATCTTGAAGAACGAGAGGAAGAACATGGTGGCCACCGCGTATCCGATCGGCGGGATCGTGCGGGCGCGCCCGAGCCCGACGCCCAGGAGCACCGAGCAGATGAGCCCGATCCCGATCCCCTGGGCGATGCTGAACGTCAGGGGGATCGCAAAGATCGTCAGGACGGCCGGGGCCGCCGTCTCGAACTTGGTCATGTCGATCTCCACGACCGACTGCATCATGAAGATGCCCACGATCACGAGGGCCGGCGCCGTCGCGCACGGCGGGATCGCGAGGATCAGCGGGGTGAGGAAGAGCGCGAGGAGCATGAAGACCGCCACCCAGACCGCCGTGAGCCCGGTCCGGCCCCCCGCCTCGACCCCGGACGCCGACTCGATGTAGCTGACGACCGTGGAGGTGCCCGACAGCGCGGAGAGGATCGTCGCGATCGAGTCGGCGAGCAGCGCGCGCCCGGCGTTGGGGAGGCGCCCGTCTGCGTCGAGCAGCCCGGCGCGCTTGGTGACCCCGATGAGCGTGCCGATGTTGTCGAACATGTCGACGAGCAGCAGCGTGAAGATGAGCGGCAGCGCCGTCTGGAACCTCGACCAGCTCGTGAGGAACCCGAACGTCAGCTTCAGGAACACGGGCGCGGCCGAGTGCGGCAGCGAGACGAGTCCGTTGCCGAGCGTGGTGACCCTTCCGCCGGCGCCGTTGGGCACGACGAGCCCGACCAGGGTGATCGCGAGGATGCCGAGCACGATCGCGCCCCTGACCCGGCGCGCGACCATGAGCGCGATGAGGACGATCCCGGCCAGGCAGAGCGCGGACGGGCCCGCCGTGAAGTCGCCCGGGCCGACAAAGGTGGCGGGGTTCGCGACGATGACCCCTCCGCGCTGGAGCCCTATGAACGCGATGAAGAGCCCGACGCCGCAGGTCACCGCGAGCTTCAGGCCGAGCGGGATCGACGCGATGATCTTCTCGCGGATCCCGGTGACGGACAGCGACAGGAAGATGAGCCCGTTTATGAAGACCATCCCGAGCGCCTCGCTCCACGGAAGCCCCTTGCCGAGGCAGATCGTGTACGTGAAGAACGCGTTGATCCCCATGCCGGGCGCCAGGGCTATCGGGAAGTTCGTGAAGAGCCCCATGAGCGTGGTGGCGACGGCCGCCGTCATGGCGGTGACGGTGACGAGGGCGCCCTTGTCCATCCCCGCGTTGGCCAGGATGGAGGGGTTGACCGCGAGGATGTAGGCCATCGCGGCGAATGTCGTCAGGCCCGCCTGGAACTCGCGGAACGGCGTCGTGCCGCGGCTTTCGAGCTTGAAGAAGCGTGACAGCATGGATCGGGCGGAGGGCTGGGAGTGTGTGGCGCATTTGCCGGCGCCCCGCAACGCCAGTTTTTTGTTTTAAAGCCGGCCGTTTGGGGCGATAAGGGCGCCCCATGGATCCGGAATCAAGCCTCTCCGCGCTGGGCCTCGCGCTCCCGTCTCCGCCCGCCGCCGCCGGCAGCTACGTGCCCACGGTGCGCGCCGGCAGCCTCCTCTTCTGCGCCGGCACCCTGCCGATGGCGGACGGCAGGCTGACCCACTCGGGGCAGGTCGGCCGGGAGCAGACCGTCGAGTCGGGGGCGAGGGCCGCCGAGGCGTGCGCCCTGAACACGCTCGCGAACGTCAAGGCCGCGCTGGGCTCGCTCGACCGGGTGGCCCGCGTCGTGTTCGTGACCGGCTACGTCAACGCGGTCGACGGATTCGCCGACAGCCCCGCGGTCATCAACGGGGCGAGCGACCTGCTCGTGAAGGTGTTCGGGGAGGCGGGGCGCCACGCGAGGGCGGCGGTCGCGGTCAACGGCCTCCCCAAAGGGGCCACCGCCGAGATCCAGGCCGTCTTCGAGGTCAGGGGCTAGTAGCGCCAGTATCCGCGGACGTAGACCCTGCGGCCCCCTCGGAAGTCGTAGCGCGGGCCGACCCAGACGGCGCCGCGGCGCGGCGGCAGCTCATAGTGGCCCCTGACCCATCCCCAGCGGTTGCCGTACCAGTGGTAGTAGCCGCCGATCCAGAAGTAGCCGGGTCCGGGCGCGATGCCGACCGCCTCGACGATGGGCGCCGGCGGGGCGTCGGCCACGACCACCTCGGCCGGCTCGGAGTACACGACGCCCACCGGGGCGGGCCTGACCGCGACGACGCAGCCGGCAGTGACGGCGAGCGCCGAGAGGAGTGCTGCGGCGCCGGCCGCCGCTATCGCCGCGCGCGGCAGGCGTGCGCGCGGGGGTGGGGTGATTCCGAGGGGTCTGGATGTCTTCATGGCTTCTTGGTGCATGCTTCGTTAGACGCCGGTCCGGCGTTTTGGTTACACTAGATTCTTGGTCATGACGCGCGCGTTGCGCCCGCTCTCGTCGTACAGCTTGAGCCTGGCCTCCGGCAGGATCTCCTTCGTGCTCTCGCCGAACCCGCACACGCCCGTGAAGAAGCCCGCGCTCTGGGTCGAGAGGGCGATGACGCTCTTCGCCCCCTTCTCCTTCGCCTGGAGGCAGGCGTACTCGACCATCTTCTTGCCTATTCCCCGGTTGTGGTAGAACGGCAGGACGTAGAGCGACCCGATCTCGGCCACCTCGGGCTTGTCGGGGTAGAACATCAGCGTGACGCAGGCGATGACGGCCTCGTCGACCTCGAACACGAAGAACTGGTCGATGTTCTTCTCGATCGCCTGCTGGGTGCGGTGGATCAGCTCCTCGCGCCGGACGGCGTTGCGGGTGAGGTTGTAGAGGAGCCTCGCGTCGCGGCGGATCGCCTTGCGGATCTGCTGGTAGTCGTTGCCGTAAACGAGCGACCCGACGCCCTCGTTCGAGAAGATCTCGTTGAGGAGGCCGTCGAAGATCCGGCCGTCGACGATGTGGACACGCGGCGTGCCGGTCTCGATCGCCCTGATCGCGTGGGCGGCCTTGCTGCGGCTCGACTCGGCGATCTGCTCCGGGTGCTCGCTCAGGATCGTGCGCAGGGCGTCGGCCGAGATCTCGTGCCTGACCGCGCCGCCTATCTCGAGCCCGGTGCTCGGCGCCAGGTAGATGATCTTCGTCGCATTGAGGGCCTCGGCCATCTCGGCGGCGAGGAGGTCGGAGTTGACCCGGAGCGATTTCCCGTCCGGGCCGAATGCGAGCGGCGACACGAGGGGGACCACCTGGCGCTCGATCAGCGCGACGATGAGGTCCTTGTCGATCCGGTCCACCTTGCCGGTGAGCTGCTGGTCGACCCCCTTGATGATGCCCACGGGCACGGCGCGCACCGCGTTCGTTATCGCGGCCTTGAGCGAGCTCTGCGTGAGGCCCTCGAGGATCAGGTGCGAGACCCGCGAGGAGGCCCGGATCGCCAGGTCCAGCGTGGCCGCGTCGGTCGGGCCCGTGCCGTCGCTGTTGGAGATCGGGATCGCGCGGAGCGCGGAAAGCTCCTGGAGCTGGTGGCCGATCCCGTGCACGAGGACGACCTTGATCGCGAGGCTCCTCAGGACGGCGATGTCCACGAGGAGGTTGCCGAAGTTCTCGTCCGCCACGATCGAGCCGTCCACCGCGATGATGAAGATCTGCCCCTGGAACCTCGGCACGTACTGGAGGATGCCACGCAGGTCCGTGGGTTTCATCGTCGTGGACTGGGCCGACGGGGGCGCCGCCGGAGGTGTGTGCCCGTTTTCGCTGGTCATTGGCAGTCTCGCGTTCTCATGGAAGCGGCCCCGCACGTCAAGGGACCTCTAAGGCGGCGGGCGCTCCTCAGCGCACGCGCAGGGTCCAGGTCCGCGACTCCCTTTCGCCCACGAGGGTCACGCGGTACGTTCCCGGCTTCAGGGCGCCGGGGGGGATCGTGAGCCGGGCGGCGCCCTCCCGGGTACGCGAGAGCAGGTCGCCGCCGAGCCGCTCAAAGTCGGCCACGATCACGACCTCTCCCCTTCGCTCGTAGAGGTGCGCCCCCGACAGCTGCCGCTTGTTGTCGGCGAGCGTGTAGGTGAGCTCGACCTGGTAGTCGATCCCCGAGACGGCCTCGGGGGCCGCCGAGACCGAACCTATCGTCAGGGGAAGGAGCGGGGACTCGACAAGCGTCGCCCTGAGCTCCTCGGGCAGGCCCCCGGGGGCCGGGGACGTGGCGAGGCCCGACGCGGCCGTCGGGTCCGCGGGGCGGCGGGCCTCGACCGCCACGCGCTGGTAACCCGCCCTGAGGAGTCTCGAGACGTCGGCCCTGTCGCGCATGTCCTGGTAGGGCCTGAACGCCGGCCCGGGCCGGCGGTAGTGCAGGGTCAGGAAGGTGTACACCGGGACGAAGAGCGCGATCGCAAGGACGATCCACTTCATCGGCCAGGGCTTTCGGTCCTTGCGGGCGGCGGACATGGGCGAATCAAGGGCAAATCGGCGTTGGCAAATTGGCAACATGCGTTTTCGCGTGTTGCCATCCGGCCGCCCCTTTTCTTGGCTGTCCCATTCCAATGAGGTTCTGGTCGCGCTATTTCATACCCACGCTCAAGGAGAGCCCGGCCGACGCCGAGATCGCGTCGCACAGGCTGCTTGTCCGGGCCGGGCTCGTGCGCAGGCTGGGCGGCGGCCTCTACACGTACCTCCCGCTCGGGCTGCGCGCCATGCAGAAGATAACGCGGATCTGCCGCGAGGAGATGGAGCGGGCGGGCGCCATCGAGCTGCTGATGCCGCACATCCACCCGGCCGAGTTCTGGGCGGCCGGGCCCCGGTGGGGGCCCGTGCGCGAGATCATGTTCCGGGCGGACAGCGCCGGCATGGGCAAGCGGGAGCCGAGGGAGCCGGAGCTGGTGCTCGGCCCGACGCACGAGGAGGTGATCACGCCGCTCATCAAGGCGGAGATATCCAGCTACCGCGACCTGCCGAAGATCTTCTTCCAGATAGGCACCAAGTTCCGCAACGAGATCCGCCCCCGCTACGGCCTCATGAGGGCCAGGGAGTTCTCGATGATGGACGCGTACTCGTTCGACGCGGACGACCAGGGCGCGATCCGCAGCTACGAGGCCATGAGGTCGGCCTACCAGGCGTTCTTCCGGCGGATAGGGGCAAACGCGATCGCCGTCGAGGCCGACACAGGGGTCATGGGGGGGAGCTATTCCCACGAGTTCATGGTGCCGGCGGAGGTGGGCGACAACGACCTGTTCTTCAACGAGGAGAGCGGGTACGCGGCGAACCGCGAGAAGGCCCGCAGCTCGATCGTGCCCGAGGGCCTCGCGGACGCGGCGCCCGCGGGGGAGCCCGAGGAGTTCCCGACTCCCGGCGTGCTGACGATAGCCGCGCTCGAGGCGGCGCCGTACGGGGTCCCCGCCGACCGCCAGTTCAAGACGCTCGTCTACATCGGCGACGGCCGGCCGTTCGCCGTGGTCCTGCGCGGCAGCGACGAGCTCGAGGAGGCGAAGCTGGGCTCGCTGGGCTTCACACTCGTGCGGCCGGCGACGCCGGAGGAGATCGAGCCGATCATGGGGGCGAGGCCCGGCAGCCTGGGCGTCGTCAGGGGCACGATCAGGAACCTGGCGGCGCTTGCCGGGATACACGCCGACCACGCGATACGCCTCGTCGGAAACGGCACGACCGGGGCGAACCGGGACGGATTCCACCTGCGCAGCGTGAACGTGGCGCGGGACCTCCAGATCACGGGCTTTGGCGACTTCCGGCGCGTGCGCGCGGGCGAGCCCGACCCCATCGCCGGCAGGCCCCTCATGGTCCGGCGCGGGATCGAGGTCGGCCACATCTTCATACTCGGCACGAAGTACTCGGAGAGGATCGACGCGGGCTACACGGACGACAAGAAGGAGCGGCACCTCTTCGTCATGGGCTGCTACGGCATCGGGATCAGCCGGACCCTACAGGCGGTGATCGAGCACAGCCACGACGCGGACGGCATCATCTGGCCGTGGGCGATCGCGCCGTTCCAGGTCATTGTGTGCCTGCTGGATCCGCAGGTTTCCGAGGCGGCGCTCGTCGCGGGCAGGCTCGCGGCCGCCGCCGAGCGCGCCGGCGCCGACGTGCTTGTCGACGACAGGAGCGAGAGGCCCGGGGTCAAGTTCAAGGACGCGGACCTGCTGGGGATCCCGCTGCGCATCACCGTGGGAGGCAGGGGGCTGAAGGAGGGCGTCGTCGAAATGAGGTGGCGTGGAGCCGCGGAAACGCTTAAGGTGCCGCTCAATGAATCGGAAGCCAGGGTTGAGGCGGCCGTCCGGGAGAGGGCCTGAGCGCCCGCTATGCCGTCCGAATCGACGTGCCTGAGTATCGAAGCCACACGCGCACCGAGAGCCGCCCGTCCACGGAGCAGCAGCTGGAGGGCGCCTGGCGGGTCGTCGTGCTCAACGACCCCGTGAACCTGATGTCGTACGTCGTGATGGTGTTCAAGAAGGTGCTCGGCTTCGACGAGACCAAGGCGCGCAAGCACATGCTCGAGGTCCACGAGCAGGGCCGCTCGGTCGTGTGGACCGGCGTCCGGGAGACGGCCGAGGCCCACGTTTTCAGCCTGCAGCAGTGGCACCTCACGGCGGTGCTCGAGCCCGATGAAACGCGTTGAGGTCAAGCTGAGCCTTCCCGTGGTGGCGCCCCTGCTGGACGTCATCCGGGAGCTGTCGTTCGAGCTGGAGAAGATCCTCGCAGCGCCCCAGGCGCTCCACGACCTCGACCAGGAGTTCCGCGGGGCCTGGATCGGCGAGCTGCTGCAGGGCCAGAACGAGGACCTGCGGGCGCTCCTCGCCCTGTTTGACGGGAACTTCTTCGCGGAGGGCGTCGTGGCGTTCGACGAGACCAACGCCGAGCCGATCGTGCGGGCCTGCACCGCGTTCCGGCTTCAGCTTCGCGAGCGCCGCCTGAAGATGCTCAGCGACGAGGCGCTGGAGACCGGCGACATAGACATGGAGGGGCTCGACGAGCCGGTCCGCAAGGCCTTCATGTGCTACCTCTTCCTGGCCACCGTCCAGGAGCTCATCATCCAGCACCTCGACTCGAGCATCATAGGTTCCTAGGCGGTGGCGCGAGATTGAGCACGCGAGAGCCGAGAACGACGGGCCGGCCTTGCCGGGCGCAGCGATGAGGCTTTGGTCGCTGCATCCGCGCTACCTCGACCCGAGGGGCCTCGTGGCCCTGTGGCGGGAGGGCCTGCTCGCCCAGGCGGTCCTGGCGGGCAGGACGCGCGGCTACAGGCGCCATCCCCAGCTGGCGCGCTTTCTCGAGGCGCCTGCCCCGGGGAGGCGGATATCCGAGTACCTGCGCGCCGTCCATGCCGAGGCGCAGAGGCGCGGCTACCGCTTCGACGCCTCAAGGATCGGCCGCGGCGGCGCCGTCGGCCCGCTTCCGGTGACGCGGGGGCAGCTCGACTACGAGTGGGGGCATCTCACCCGGAAGCTCGCGAAGCGCTCCCCGGCGTGGCTGTCGCGGCTGGAGGGCGTCAGGCGGCCGCTGGCTCATCCGCTCTTCCGGGTCGTGCCCGGCCCCGCGGCCGAGTGGGAATCGGTCCAGGGGCGGTGAGCGTCACTCCTGGCGAGGCCAGCGCGTTTTCGGGGGCTGGCTTTTGCCCCCAAGCTCCTCGATGAGCGCGCAGGCGCGCTCCAGCGAGGCCGCGCTGTCGACCCTGGCCGCGTATTCGCGGCAGCGCCCGCGGATCTCGGGCGAGCGCAGCAGGCGCCCGATCGCCCCGGCGGCCCGGCCCCGGCTGTAGGTGCCCGGGGCGATGCACACGCCTAGGCCCAGGCGCTCGATCCGCCGGCCGTTGTCGGGCTGGTCGTGGGCGTTGGGCACGACCAGGTGGGGCACGCCGGCCTTCACAGCCTGCGCCAGGGTCCCTATCCCGCCGTGGTAGACGACCGCCGAGCACTTGGGCAGGACCCGGCTGAATGGAACGTACGGGAACGCGCGGATCCCCGGCGGCAGGCCCTCGGGCAGCTGCCCGGGATGGTTTGTGACAAGCATGGCCCGGAGCCCCGTGCGCCGGCAGGCCTCCACCGTGTCCCTGAAGAATCGCGAGCGGTCCATCGCGGCCGAGCCGGGGGTGACGAGGACCGGCGGCGCGCCGGCGCCCGCGAACTCCTCCGCCTCGGCCCGGGCCTCGGCCCTGCCGCCGGAGTCGTTAAGGATGAAGCCCGTCAGGCGCGTGGCCGCCGGCCAGTCGGGCTGGGGCGCCGCGAACCACTCGGGGAAGAGGCCCAGCACCATCCGGGGCGAGTGGATGTAGGAGCCCAGTATCCCCCGGACAGGGGAGAGGCCGAGCTGCGAGCGGAACGCGTTGAGCGGTGGGCCGACCCGCCGCTCGACGAGGAGGGTGTCGATGCACCAGTAAAGCAGCCGCTTGACGGACCGCGGCACGCCCGGCCCCAGGTCGACGTACCCGATCCTGCCGGCGTCGACCAGGCTCCGGATCACGCCGGGCTGAAGGTGGATCGTGGCGGTGGGGACCCCGAGCCTGTCCTGGGCCACCCTGGCGCCAAGGCACAGGGTCGTGGCGGCCACCACGGTCGACGGGCCGCGGCGCCGCTCGATGATATCGTACAGCCGGCGGATATTTGGTTGGATCGCTCCCTCGGCGATGCAGGCGAAGCCCTTCCTCAGGTTCCAGAGCCTCGGGTCGCCCGAGAGCCTCTCGAACTCCTCCGCCGTTCCCATCGGGGCGAACTCGAGGCCGGCCCCCTCCACCTGCCCGGAGTACGTCTCGTTCGCCACGACCTCGACCCGGTGGCCCCGGTCCCTCAGGGCCCGCCCGAGGCCGATCACGGGGTTGACGTCGCCCGCGCTGCCGATCGTCGCTAGCAGAATCCGCAAGGGCATACTTGACGGTGGGCCGACATTACCCAGACTCAAGGCCAGACACCCTGCAGTGTTCGAGGTGCTTACAATAACCGCTCTTTGCCTTGGAAACATTACGGGAGCCAAAACCGGCGCGGAAGCTGCTAGGCCGTAAACCGGAAAGCAAACACCGCGGCGGCGGCACCCACCTTGAATTGAAAAGGTCTTGAGCCTTTGGGCATACGGCACAGGCGGGGTGTCCTAATTCTCCCTGCGGCCCCCACGATGACCCTCAATACAACCCTCGTGCTCCACCTGAGCTCGATCATCGTGCTGCTGGGGTACACCTTCTACGCGTTCGCCGCCCCGGCGGAGACCCGGAGGCGGGTCCTCATGATAACAGGGATTGCGGCGCTCCTTGTCCTCGTTACCGGATTCAGCATGCTGCACAAGCTGCAGCTCGGATTCCCCGGGTGGGTCGTCGTCAAGCTGGTTTGCCTCCTCGGGCTCGCCTCGATCGCCGGCATCGCCTACCGAAGGCGCGCCATGGCGGACCTTTTCATGATCGTCGCGCTCGTCCTTGCGATCACGGCGGTGGCGATGGTGTACGTGCGGCCGTTTTGAGCGGTCAGGGGACCATGGACGGGACGCTCTGCGGCGTCTGGATCGACGGCGAGGGAGGGGCGCGGGTCTCGGTGGCCAGGCCCGACGGCGGCCGCGAGGAGGGGACGCTCCCGTTCGAGCCATTCGCCTGGCTCGCGTCGGCGTCGTTCGACGCCCCGGTGCCCGGCGTCGTGTTCGAGCGCCTGGGCGGCGACGCGGCGCTGGGGACGCTGGCCAAGGCCCGCTCGCTCGAGGCGTTCAACACGCTCCTCGGCGCGGCGCGCGACACGGTGGCGGTCGACGCCATCCGGCCGCTCGAGAGCCAGTTCCTGCTCCAGCGAAGGGCGCGCCTGTACGCCGACATGGGCTTCGCGAAGCTGCGCCGGTGCCAGGTCGACATCGAGACCGGCTCGGCCGACGGCCGGTTCAGCGACGCCGAGCGGCCGGGCGACCGCGTGCTCGCGATCGGGATGCGGATGGGCGGCGCGAACCACCTGCTGCTCCTGGAGGAGATGAGCGACGCGGCCGAGAAGCGGCTGCTCCTGGCCTTCAACTCCAGGCTGGCCTCGCTCGACCCCGACGTCATCGAGGGCCACAACATCTTCAAGTTCGACCTGGACTACCTCCGGGTGCGGTGCCGGATGCGCCGGGTGCCCTGCCTCTGGGGGCGGTTCGGCCAGAGGGCCACGTTCAGGAGCAGCCGGATCAAGGTCGCCGAGCGCTGGGTGGACTTCCCCCGCGCCGACCTGCCGGGCCGCGCCGTGGTGGACACGTACCTCCTCGCCCTCCTCAACGACATAGCGACCCGCGAGCTCAACTCGTACGGGCTCAAGGAGGTGGCCGTCCATTTCGGGATCACCGAGGAGGAGGGCTCGGACCGGACCTACATCGAGGGCAGCCGGATAGCCGAGGCGTTCGAGAGGGACCGGGAGCGCTTCTGCGCCTACCTGGGCGACGACCTCAGGGAGACCCAGGGGCTGGCGGACCTGCTGCTGCCGACCTATTTCGAGCAGGCGCGCACCTTCCCGATCGCTCTCCAGGAGGCGACGCTGCGCGGGACCACCGTGAAGATAGACCTGCTCTTCCTGGAGGAGTACTACCATGCCCGGCAGTCCTGCCCGCAGCCCCCGGAGATCCGTCCGTTCGACGGCGGCTACACGCGCAGCTTCAGCGAGGGCGTCTTCCGCCACGTGCTCCACTTCGACGTCGCCTCGCTCTATCCGAGCCTGCTGCTCAACATCGGCAGGAACCCGGCCGATGACTCGCTCGGGGTGTTCATTCCGCTCCTGAGGAGGCTCCTCGAGTACCGGCTAAAGTACAAGCAGATGGCGCGCAGCGCCCCGGAGCGCGAGGAGCGCGCAGAGGCGGAGGCGCGCCAGCGGGCGTTCAAGATCCTCATCAACTCGTTCTACGGCTACCTCGGGTTCTCCGGGGCGAGGTTCGGGGACGGGGAGCTCGCGGCCGAGGTCACCCGGCGCGGGCGCGAGCTGCTGCAGCAGCTGATCGACGAGTTCAGCCGCCACGGCTGCACGATGCTCGAGGCGGACACCGACGGGATCTACCTGTCGTCCGACGCCCACTATGAGAACCCCGGCGCGCTCCTCGCCAACGTCGCCCCGATCCTTCCGGCGGGGATCGAGCTGGAGTTCGACGGCCGCTACGACGCGATGTTCTGCTACAAGGCGAAGAACTACGCGCTCAACGACTCGGGCCGGCTCGTCGTGCGGGGAAGCGCCCTGCGGTCCCGGGGCGTCGAGCCGTACCTCAGGCGGCTGACGGACATGCTGATCCGGTTCATCCTCGGCCTTTCGGGCGAGTCGCCGCTGGGGCTCCTCGAGGGCTACCGCAAGGGCCTCCTCGAGCGGTCGCTCGGCGTCTCCGAGGTCGCGAAGGGCGAGATCCTGGGGATGAACCCGGAGGCCTACCTGCGCTTCATCGAGGGCGGGGGCAAGCCGAGGCGGGCCTCGGCCGAGGCGGCGCTCCAGATGTCGCCCCCGCCGAGGATGGGGGACCGGGTGACCTACTACGTCACCCCGAAGCAGAAGGGCAGGACCAGCGACTGGCAGCGGGCGCGCCCGCTGGCCCTGTTTGACCCCGTGGCGGCGCCCTACGACGGCGAGTACTACGCTGCGAAGCTCGACGACTGGCTCGAGAGGTACGGGAAGTTCCTGGGGGTCAGCGCGCCCCCGGCAAAGGCCGACCCGACGCAGGGCGAGCTGCTCTGACGGCGGCCCTAGGAGGCGTTCTTGCTCCTGGCGACGACCCAGTCGATCGTCGCAACGTCGTCGTCCCCGTTCCGCCAGACGATGCCGAGGAACTCGGCGGGCAGGATGTTGTTCGCCTTGAAGAAGCGCCTGTCACCCCCGCAGCAGTACATGAGGCTCTCCGGGAGCTCGCCGCGGAGCTTCGCCTTGGCCTTTGGGATTATCCGCGGAAGCCACTCGATCCCTTTCGCAGAGTCGGTCTTGGCCGGCATCTTCGACTCGTCGAGCACGACCCGCGTCGGCTTGGCGTCCTGCACGTTGAGGAAGTAGTTGCGCCGGAAGAGCTCGATCGCGAGGGCGTGGCCGAAACCGGGCTCGCCGTAGGCGCTCTCGTCCTCGGCGTAGTCGTACATGTACTGCGGGCTGATGCCGTTTGCGGCGAGCCACGCCGCCTGGCCCTTGCTGAAGTAGGTCCCTGCGCCGCGCCTGCCCTTCCTGTAGAGGTCGACCGCCTGGTCGTAGAGGGCCCGGAACTCCGTCGGGAATTCGTAGTGATTCATGGAGGTCTTTGAGGCCTAGGCAGGCCTGAAGTCGATGATGCGCTTAAACCGGTCCACCTTGTCGACGACGACGTCAAGCCGGCCGTTCAGTTCGTAGGCCCGGTGCCTGCGCCGCCCCACGAGCCTGTTGCCCTCGGCGCTTAGCTGGTAGTAGTCGTCGGGGAGCGTGTCGGAGGATACGAAACCGAAGGTCATGGACTCGACGAGCTCGATGAAGAACCCGTGCCTGCGGACGTCGGTTATGACCGCCACAAAGACGGTGCGCTTCCTCTTCGCCAGCTCGCGCTCGAAGAACTCGAGGAGCTTGATCTTCACGCTCTCGCGCTCCGCCTCGGCCGAATTGATCTCGGTAAGGCTCAGGTGCTCGGCCAGCTGCTCGATCCCGCGGATGTCGTGCCTGTGGCCGCCCCCGTGCGCGAGGTAGGACTGGAGGACCTGGTGGACGACGAGGTCGGAGTAACGCCGGATGGGCGAGGTGAAGTGCGTGTAGTCCCTCTTGTGGAGGCCGTAGTGGCCGTCCGGCGTCGAGCGGTAGCAGGCCTTCTTCAGGCTGCGCAGGAACTGCGTCCGGAGCGTGTGGCCCTGGGGGTGCGTTCGCAGGATCCCCAGAAGCTTCGACACCTCCTCGCGCCGCGTCAGGTCGCCCACCTTGATCCCGAAGGTCGCCACGAACTGCCGGTACTCGCTGAGCTTCTCCGGATCGGGCTCGTCGTGAACGCGGTAAAGCGACGGCAGCCGGTTGGCGCGGGTCAGCCGCGCCACCGCCTCGTTGGCGGCGAGCATGAACTCCTCGATGAGCTGGTGGCTCTCGTCCTGCTCGATCTTCTCGAGCCGGTCTGCGTAGCCGAGCGGGTCGACGAATATCTTCGTCTCGGGCATGTCGAGATCGAGGCTCCCGTGAGCCATCCGGCCGGCGCGAAGGGCGCTCGCGATCCGCCACAGGGATCCGATCCAGCCCCTCAGGTCGGAGAGCTCCCGGTCATCGAGCTCCCGGAGCGCCCGGCCGGTGGACCCGGTCTGGTGCTTCGGAGGGACGGGGAGTGCGCGGATCTTCTCAAGATTGTCCTCGAAGAGCAGGGCGTAGGCCTGCCTGTAGGTGAGCCGCTTGCGGCTGCGGATCACCGTGTTGGCGAAGCCCGTGTCCTTGAGCTGGGAGTCCGCCCCGTAGGTGAGGAAGACCGCCTTGCAGATGCGGTCCTGGCCCTCGACGAGGGAGCACAGGCCGTTGGAGAGCTTCTCGGGCAGCATGGGGATCACGGTGCCGACCAGATAGGTGGAGTTGCCGCGCTTCCTGGCCTCGCGGTCGACGGCGGTGCCGGGTCTCACGTAGCTCGACACGTCGGCGATGTGGACGCCCACCCGGACGTCGCCGTGGGCGAGGTGCTCGATCGACAGGGCGTCGTCGAAATCCTTCGCGTCGTCCGGGTCGATGGTGAAGACGGGGATGGTCCTGTAGTCGAGCCGGCCCTCGGTGTCCCTTGCGCCGACGCGGTCGGGAAGGCCGGCGGCCTCGCGCTCGACGTCGGCGGGGAAGTTCGGCTCGAGGCCGTGCTTCACGAAGATGCCGAGGAGCTCGGCCCGCGGCTCGTGGGTGCGGCCCAGCCGCTCGGTGACCTCTCCCACGAGGGGCTGCTCGCGCCGCCGCCATTCCCCAAGCTTGACGACCACCTTGTCGCCGGGGTGGGGGACGGGGCGCGCGGGGGACGTGGCGGGGTCGGGGACCGCGATCTCGTAGACGAAGCGGGGGTCGTCCGGGGCGACGAAGTAGTTGCGCCCCTCGCGCCTGAGGTCCCCCACGATCGTCTCGCGCCCGCGCTCGAGAATCTCGATGACGCGCCCAACCCGCTCGCCGGGGCGCTTCCCCGCGACCCCGCGGTAGATTCGAACGACGACGGTGTCGCCCGGCAGGGCGACCCCCGTGTCGTCGGGAGCTATCTGGACCGAGGGCGCGTCGCGGTTTCCACCGATGATGACATAGGCGGAACCGCCTGCCCTGAACTGGATTACGCCTTTGACTGAGTCGTCGGCATGGGGCCCCTTGTGGGCCGGCTTGGTGTTTGACATTTCTTGCTGGGACCCGCGTGTGGCGAGTCAACCGGATCCAATCTCCCCGAGAGGGCGGAGATTGGCGAGCGCATTAAGCAGAAAAGTCGCGGGGCTCCCTGTCCCGGCCGCCGGCCGGGCCCGGGCGCCCCTCACTCCACGGGCCTCATCTGGATGGAATCGATGGTCCTCTCGCCGGCGAGGACGTTTGTCACGACGACCATCCAGTCGCCCGGCCGGACCCACTCGCGCCTGAGCAGGTACGCGAACGCGTCCCGGATCGTCGCCTCGGGCTCCGGCTTGATGTCCATGAGGAACGGCTCGACGCCCCACATGAGCAGCATGTGCCGGAAGACCTGCGGCTCGTCCGTGAACGCATAGATGGGGCACCGCCATGCCCGCAGCGCCGACAGCGTCTGGGGAAGCAGTCCGCTGCGGGTGAACACCACGATCCCGGATTCCCCCAGCTCCTGCGCGAGCACGACCGCGGCCCTGAGCAGGCGGTCCTTGTGCGTCTTGAGGGGAAGCTCGGTGTTGAAGCCCTTGGTCGCGCTGCCCTCGATGCGCCCCGCCACGCGCTTCATGAACTGCACGCACTCGAGCGGGTACCGGCCGGTGGTCGTCTCGCCGGAAAGCATGATGGCGTCCGCCGAGGACCACACAGCGCCGGCGATGTCGCTCACCTCGGCCCGCGTGGGCACGGGCGAGGTTATCATCGACTCTAGGAGCTGGGTCGCCACGACGACGGGCTTGCGGTGCCTGATGCACGCCTCGATCGCCCTCTTCTGGAACAGGGGCACGTCCTCCATCGGCACCTCGATGCCCAGGTCGCCGCGCGCGACCATCACGGCGTCGGCGGCGACGATGATCTCGTCAAGGTTCGTGATCCCGGACTGGTCCTCGATCTTCGCAACGATGCGCGCCGTGCTCTTCAGGTCGGACAGGAGGCGCCTGAGGATGTCGACGTCGTCCGCCTCTCGCGCAAACGACAGCGCGAAGAAATCGACCTGTTCGTCCACGCCGACGGCGATGTCGGCCCGGTCCTTGGCAGTGAGGGCAGGCAGCCGGACCTTGACGCCGGGCAGGTTGAGGTGGCGGCGGCTGCACAGCCTCGCCGGGACGACCACCCGGCAGCGCACGCGCTCGGGCGTGGTGCTCAGCACCTTGAGCCGTATGAGGCCGCTGTCCACAAGGACCGTGGTCCCGACCGAGACGTCCCCCCCCATCATCGGATAGTTGACGCCGACCGCGAGGATCCCGTCTGCGGCGCTGCCCGGCGCCGGCAGGAGGTCTATCAGCTGGCCCTCGACGAGGTCGACCGGCTCCGGCAGATCGCCGGTCCTGATCTCCGGGCCCTTGACATCCATGAGAAGGGCGATGTGGCGCTGCGTCCTGCGGCAGACCTCCCGCACCCGCCGGATCATCGCGCGGGTCCAGGCCTCGTCGGCATGGGCCATGTTGAGCCGGCACACGTCGACCCCGGCCGTCACCAGCCTCTCGAGCATCTCCTCGCCCTCGGTCGCCGGGCCCAGGGTGAATACGATCTTCGTCAGGCGGTAGGCCGCCTTGGGCATCGGCGCGGGGGACGGGTTCACCGGGCATACAAGAGCACAACTGATGCCGAATGCCAGTTCGACCGGCCCCCGCGGGCCAAATTCGCGGCGCCGCTGACGGCGCTTGTGCCGTCGGGGCAGAATCTGGTCCGGCGCCGGGGCGGCCATACCCATGCGCGCCGCGGGTCACCTGCACATTTGAGACGCCGGCGAGTAGGGCAAGAATGGTTCCTTGCCTTCCTCGCGCTCGACAATCTGCGCGAGTCCGCGTTAGACTCCATCGCGCGCCGCAGAGCGGAAGCATCTGCTCGAACGAGCAAGAATACCCCAGCGGGCAGGCGCATCCACCGCCTCTTAGACCAAGGATAACCAGACTCCCATGAGAACATTAGCCGGATTTCTGTCACTTGCCTTGCCGATGCTGGGCGCGGAATTGCAGCCGGTGGCGCCGGTGCCCTACAAGGCTGCGCCTGCAATGCCCGACGTCCTGCAAGCCCTCGATCCTTCCGCAGTGAGGCTCGACGGATGGCTCGGGGCGCGGATCGACGCAAACGTGCGCGGGCGCCTTGAGGTCGTGGACACGGTGCCGCTTCTCGCCGGCTACATAAGGAAGCCCGGAGAACATCCCTGGATAGGCGAGCACATAGGCAAATGGCTTCATGCAGCGACCCTCGCGTGGGCCTACACGGGTGACGAGGCGCTCAGACACAAGCTTGATGCCGCCGCGTCGCAGCTTGTCGCGGCGCAGGAGCCCGACGGCTACCTAGGCACGTATCTGCCCGCGCAACGATTTGGCATCTACCCCGGCGCCGACTGGGATGTCTGGTCCCACAAATACAGCATCATCGGGCTGTTGACGTACTACCGCTATACCGGCAACCGGCCCGCGCTCGACGCGGCGCGCCGCGCGGGCGACCTCTTGATCGCCACTTTCCCGGCGAAGAGGAGCATCATCGCCGCGGGCACCCATATGGGAATGGCCGCGACAAGCGTCCTTGAGCCGATCGTGGAGCTTTACCGTGTCACGGGCGACGAGCGGTACCTGGCCTTCGCCCGGTACATTCTGAGCGCTTACGACGAACCGGGCGGGCCCTCGATCGTTCGGACCTTGCTCTCGGTCAAGCAGGTGAGCAGGACCGCGAACCGCAAGGCCTACGAGATGCTTTCGAACCTGGTCGGCCTCTGCGAGCTCGCCCGCGCCACGGGCGACCGGCGTCTGCTCAGCACGGCCACCAACGCATGGACGGACATCGTCCAGAACCGGCTCTACATAACCGGCACGTCGAGCAACTTTGAGAAATTTGGGGCGGACCACGAGCTGCCCAATGGCGAGGACGCGGACGTCGGCGAGACGTGCGTGACGACGACATGGATCCAGCTGAACCTGCAGCTGCTGCGCCTCACCGGCAACGTGGCGTGCGCAGATGAGATCGAGCGGTCCCTCTACAACCACCTGACGGCCGCCCAGAACCCACGGGGCGACGACTGGTGCTACTTCACCGCGCTGGAGGGCATGAAGCACTACGACAAGGGCATCACATGCTGCCACTCGAGCGGCCCGCGCGCTCTCGCCCTGGCGCCAACCGCCGCCTATCTCCAGACCCCCGACACCCTCTACGTGAGCACGTTCGAGTCCTCGCGAGCGCGGTTCATGGTGGGCGGCGACGTCGTGGAGATTGTTCAGCAAAGCGGCTTTCCCGCCGAGGGCCGGTCAACCCTCGTCGTCCGGACCGCCAAGCCGGTGTGTTTTGCCCTCAAGGTACGCGTTCCCCAATGGGCGGCGCCGCTGCGGGCCGGCAGCGTCGTCTGTGACGGCGGATGGGCCTCGCTGGCGTCGAGGACGTGGAATGACGGCGACCGGCTCGACCTGTCATTTACCCTGCGCGGGAGGGTGATCCGCGGCGATTACACGAACTTCGCCCGGGCGGCGTTCGCTTGGGGACCCTTCGTCCTGGCGGCCGACTCCGCCCGCAATCCAAAGATCGAGTCCATTTCCGCGCTGCGCCTTGCGCCCGATGCCGAGCCCGTGCTCACGGCCTCCGCGGGCGGGCTGCTCTTCCGCGCCAGGCTGCGGGGGCCGTGGGAGGATGTTCCCGTCGACGTCACGCTCGTGCCGTTCGCTGACGCCGGCGCCTCCGGCGGCGAGTACCGCATCTGGCTGCGCACCGAGCTTTGACGTGGCGCGAGGCCGCGGCGGCCTCCCTTCGGCTCCTAGAGGGGCCGACGCCTCCGACTATTTCGGTCCTCGGCGTAGATATTGTAGAGGAGGACAAGCGCCCCCAGCGCCGCCCCGAGAAAGCAGAGCATGGCAAATCCCGGGTAGCCGAAGAAGCGCCAGTGGGTGTCGATGCGCATCATCAGCGCCGCGCCCATGATAATGGCGGCGAGGAGGATCCCCTTGGTGACCCGGTTGGCCACCTTCTCAATCCCGTCCACGACCATCCTTGCGTCCGTCGCCCTCACCTTCACCTCCAATTCGGCATTGGTGAGCGCATCCATGATCCGGTTCAGCCGGGCGGGCAAGTGGACCGTGAAGTCCTTGAGTTCGAGCAGCGTATTGACGGCACTGCCCTGAGAGGTCTGCCGAACCATGCGGGTCGAGGCGATCTGCCCGGCGTTGCGTCGGATCGAGGCGTTGGGATCGAATGCGGGATCCAGTATGCGCCCCACCTCGTCCAGCTGGAGGAGCGTCTTGCCGAGCAAGACCATCTCGCTCGGGACCAGCAGGCCGTTCTCCCTTGCGTCCCGGCTGATTTCCAGGAGCGATTGGCCGACATTGAGCTGCTGGAGGCCCTGATTGCGGCTCGACGCCACGAGCTGGCCAATCTGCTGGCGGAAGTTGTGCAGGTCGAAGGCGTCCGTTTTCTTGCTCATCGCCACGACTTGGTCGGCGGCCTCGTCACCCTTCCCATCGCTCACGGCGATCAGGACTTTGAGGAGATGCTCCTGCATCGCCGGGCCGGTGTGCCCAACCATGCCGAGGTCGAGCAGCGCGATCCGCCCGTCGTCCGTGATGAACACGTTTCCCGGGTGGGGGTCGGCGTGGAAGATGCCGTCCACCAGCACCTGCTTCAGGTAGGCCCGGAAGAGCTCCTCGGCGAGGGGCGCCCCCTTGATGTCCAGCTTGGCCAGGGATCCGAGTGCGGTTATCTTCTGGCCCTTGACGTATTCCATCGTGAGGACGCTCCGGGTGCTGTAGTCGGGGATCGGCTGGGGCACCTGGATCAACTTGAACTCCTTCAGGTTCGTGCCGACCGCGATGAGGTTCTGGGCCTCGCGTTCATAATTGAGCTCCTGCTGGATGACGGTGCGGAACTCATCGACGACGGCGCCAAATCGGTACCGCCGGCCGATCTCGGTGTGCTCGTCGAGAAAGCCCGCAATCTCGGCCATCACCTCGAAGTCATCGGCGATCTGCCGGCGGATGTCGGGCCTCTGCACTTTGACCGCCACCTCGCGGCCGTCGCGAAGCGCCGCCAGATGGACCTGCCCCAGCGACGCGGCCGCGATGGGCTCGGTGTCGAACCGGGAAAACGCCTTGGAAATCCGCACTCCCAGCTCCGCCATCACGAGCTGTTCGACCTCCTCGTAGGCAAACGGCTTCACCCTGTCCTGAAGCCGCGCGAGCGCCTTGAGGTAGGCGGCGGGAAGGAGGTCGGGGCGTCCCGCGAGCACTTGGCCCAGTTTGACATAGGTAGGCCCCATCGCCTCAAGGTCGTCCGCCAGCTGCTCGGGGGCGGCGTCCTTGGCATCCGCCTTCAGCTCCTCAGGGTCGAACCCGTCGTGCGCCGCCATTTGCTGCACCATGTCGGAACGGCCGTATTTCCAGAGCAAAACCGCGATTTGTTTGTAGCGTTTGAGGTGGGTGGCGGAGAGATTCATGGGCTCCAGGCGGGAGTGCGGGCCGATGGCGCGCGTGCGTGTTGGGAAGGTGGGACCTCAATCATACCGATTGGTTCTCCAATGCGGTATGGGGCGTTGGCCGTATATGCCTGCGGGACAAATGGTCGGGCAAGGGGCCCAGCGCGGCCCCCCTGCGGTCGCGCTCACGGACTAGCGAGCGCTGGGAGAAGGCCGGCCTTTTCCGGCGGCTCCAAGGCGCCTTCCTCGGACTTGATGGGGATCTTCGGCGACCACTTCAGCCATTCCTTGTCGGGTTCAGACGCGAGGCTGAACTGGGCGCCTTCGGGGGCGGGCGGCGCTAGGGGCCCGGCGTCCGGTGTCGCAAAGGCCACGCCGCCGGTGACCAGCGATTCGAGCGAGGTGTCCTTCAGCTCGGCCCCGAACAGGCTGACCTTGAAGGAGAAGCCTCCGGTGTTCCAGAACCTGGAATTGGTCCTCACCAGGTCGGCATAGGGGGCCTCAAGGTGCACGCGGACGAGCACCGCGGTCGAGTCGCCGGACAGACGGCTCGTCTCCACCGCGCCCACCTTGAGTTCGCGATAGAAGACGGGGGCGCCGGACGTAAGGGAGCCGAGCTTGTCGCACTGCAGGATGAAGGAGCGGCCCTGGTCGGTGACATTCGGGGGCGGCGTCTTGTCGAGGCCCCTGAACCTCCTCGCGGGCGGACCTTTGCCGGGCAGCACGTTCAGGTGCACGCCGGTGACGAGCGTGTCGAGCCCGTGAACGCCGGAGAAGCCGATCTCGGGGCGCACGATCCAGAACTGCGCTCCGGCGCGCGCGAGCTCCGTCGCCTGCTTGTCGAGGCGCAGGCGCAGGCTGATGCCGTCCAGGGCGGAGTTCAGCTCGACCCTTTCGACCTTGCCGGCGGATACCCCCATGTACTCGAGGGTGGTCTTTCCCGCCTCGACGCCCGAGCCGTCGGCAAAATCTATCGTTATCTCGGGGCCCCGGCTGGCCAGCTCACGATAGCCCATCCATCCGCCCACCGCCAACGCGACCAGGGGAACCACCCAGATGAGCGGGAGCGTCGGCGCGCGGGAGATTACTGGGGCGGGAAGGGAATTCACGGCTGGAATGAGCGGGGGGATGCCTGAGCCTGCGTTGGCCAGAGGACGCGCGGATCGAACGCATTTGTGGCAAGCACGGTGAGCACGACGGCGGCCGCGAACGCGACAATCCCGCTGCGGGCCTGCACGGTCGAGAATTCGCCGAATTGCACCAGTCCCGAGAGGAAGGCGGCGAGGAAGACGTCGAGCATCGACCAGCGCCCCACGAAGTCGATGACGGCGAAGGTTCGCGTCAGCCGGCGCGAATCGCGGGGGACGCCGCGCCTTACGCTCAGCAGCAGCCAGCCGAGCCCCACAAGCTTTACTGCTGGAATGCAGATGCTTGCCGTGAACACGATGGCTGCGATCGCCCAAAGGCCCTGGCGCCAAAGCTCGACCGTCCCGGAGAAGATGGTGTCGCTGCGGCTGTAACCGGAAGTCTCGGTGCTCAAGACGGGAAGCAGATTGGCCGGCACGAGCATCACCGCGGCGGCCACCGCGAGAGCGGCCGCGGTCGAATTGCTCCTGAACAAGACTGGCGAGAGACGAAGGTTCATGGCGCTGCAGCAGTCCCGCGATGGACAGGGGCCGGGTCGCGCAGTTCGAAGTCGAAGCTGCGGTGCGCGAGCACCACGCATACGGCCATCGCGCAGTAGCACCAGAAGCCGGGTCCGATCGCGACATCGACCAGGTCTCCCAGCTTCATCAGGGCGACAAGCACAGCGAGCACCTGCACCTCGGGAAACGCCCAATGCTCCAGCGTGTGGACGATGCGGGGCAGGAACGGGATCTCGACCGTGCGCCATTTCAGGCCTGCCGGAAGACTCAGGGCCGCCATGGCGCCAAGAAGGGCGACCGGCAGGAGGGCGCCGCAGAGGAAGACAAGGACGGCCAGCGCACGCATGCCGTTGTCCCAGAGGGCGCCAACGGCCGTGAACAGGCGGCAGACCCGCACATCGCCCAGCTTGCCCGCGATCACGAACGGCAGCAGGGCTGCCGGGAAGGCGAGAATCAGGCCCGTGATCGAGAAGGCGAGGGCGGCGTCCGGCCCGAACCGACCCTCGGCGGCCATCAAGGTGCCGCAGCGCGCGCAGAGCGCCCTGTCTCCCGGCGCGAGGCGGATCTGCCGGTGCTCGTGGCCGCACAATCGGCATGTCAGGTGCGCATCTATTCCCATGGTGGAATCTGGTCGGGGCGAACTATGACCCTTGGACAGCTCTGGCGGTATTAGGTGTTGACCCCTCCCCGGGCTTTCCTGTGTCGCCCCGGGAGCCGGATTCGCGGCGGCCGTGGATCCACAAGCCCGTCGGCCGGATCTGCGTGACGGCCCGCCGAACTGACTCCTAGGCCAGGGCCATCAGCCCAGCCTCGGCCACACCGGCTCACTGGCCCGGCTTGCTGTCAGAGCGGCCGCGCGGGCCCGGGAGCTATTTCTTCTGCACGCAGACGCGGAAATGCTCCGTGATCAGCAGGACGCCGGCGAGAAGCGCGAGCATTCCGGTGACCCAGATCGGGACGGATAGTCCGAAAAGGAGGTTGAGGCCGAAGACGATCAGGAAAAGCGCGACAAATATGTGGGCCATGGGGGGCGTGAGTTGAGGATTCGTTCAGATCCGGTTTGTGATCACCAGGACGAGGAGGATGAGCAGCAGGAGGCTTAGGCCGCCGCTGGGGTAATAGCCCCAACTGCGGCTGTGGGGCCATGTGGGCAGAGCGCCGATCGCGAAGACGAAAAAGACTATCAGGAGAATGAATCCGAGGCTCATGGTTTTCCTTGTGAGGGCGGGGAGAGGCGAGTGCGCCGGCCGCCGCCGTGCGCAGTCGAACTTCCGGGAGGGAAGTCTTGGTTGTCGCGCTACCAACCTAGCAGGTGCTGCGATGCGTCGCTATGGGGTGTTGCCCTGCCGGCGAAGGTTGGCTTCCTAAACCCAGCCGGATGCCCCGTGTCGGGCCGCCAACGCGTCCTGCACCTCCACTGTCAGGCGGCCGGCGCCCTTCTCCGGGGGCAAGGCCCGCGGCCGCTTGGCCTGGCAATTCCCGTTGTCGCGCGGGCGCCTCCTCGAACTTCTGGGTCCAGCGGCCGCAGCAGGATTCGAGGATTGGGCGGTGTGCGATCGCGAGAGACAAGGCTGCGTGTTCGTGCTAGGATGCGGTGACCAGCAACAATGCGATGACGCCCTGTTTGAGTAAACTCCGCGGTGCGTTGAGATAGCGAAATGGAGAAATAATATGTCACAGCCAGATCTGCCGCAAACGGACGGCCCGGCCCCCCTCACTCGCCGCGAATTCCTCGGCACGGCCGCAGGCGCCCTCGCCGCGGCCGCGCTGCCCTCCATCATCTCGTCCCCGGCCCTCGGCGCGGACGGGGCCGTGGCCCCCAGCAACAGGATCGCCGTCGGGGTCATCGGCTGCGGCCCGCAGGGCCGCGGCGACATGCTCAATTTCCTCGGCGAACAGGACTGCCGCGTCGTTGCCGTGTGCGACCTCAAGACCGACCAACTGGACCTCGCGAAAAGGGCGGTCGACGAGTACTACGGGAATCAGGATTGCAGGACCTACCACGACTTCCGAGAGCTCGTCGCGCGGAAGGACATCGATGCCTGCCTCATAGCGACGCCGGACCACTGGCATATCCTGGCCGCGCTGGCGGCGGTGAACTCCGGCAAGGACGTCTACCTTGAAAAGCCGCTTGGCTTGACGCTCGAGGAGGGCCAGGCGCTGCGCGCGGCGGTGCGGCGCAAGAGGCGCGTCTTTCAATTCGGCACCCAGCAGCGATCCTCGAGGAACTTCCGGCTTGCCGCCGAGTTGGTGCGCAACGGGCACATCGGCAAGCTTCAGCACATCAACGTCTGGGCGCCAGGCAGCGCGCCCGGCGGCTCGCGCAGGCAGGTGCCTCCGCCCCCCGAGCTGGACTACGACTTCTGGCTGGGCCCCGTGGCGTTCAGCCCCTACGTCGAGAACCGCTGCAGCGCCGACGCAACGCTCAAGACATGGTGGTTCAATTCGGACTACACGCTCGGCTTCATCTCCGGCTGGGGCGTTCATCCGCTCGACATAGCGCTGTGGGGCGGCTCCGGGCTGCTCGGCGGCTCCGTCGCGGTCGAGGGCCGCGGGAACTTCCGGCTGGCGGAGGGCGATTGCGACACGGCGACCATCTGGGACGTCGACTACGCTTTCGCCAGCGGTGTGACCATGAAATTTGTCGGCGTGCCCAACGGGGAGAACAACGGCAAGCCGACAGGCGAGCCGTTCCTCAACCATGACACCTGGGAGCAACGCTATCGCCGCATCGACAGCCACGGCACAGCCTTCGAAGGGACCGGCGGCTGGGTTCACGTGGACCGCACCGGCATCAACGTCGAGCACGAGGAGCTGCTCCATCTCGACCCCGAGGGCTTCGAGGTGAAGCTCACCCGCTCGGCCGGGCACGCCCGCAACTTCCTCGACTGCGTAAAGAGCCGCGGCGAGACCGTCTGCCCCATCGAGGGGGCCGTCACCGACGACGCCCTCTGCCACATTGCCGACGCCGCCATCCGCCTCAACCGCAGGCTGGCCTTTGACTTCAAGGCGGAGAGGTTCTCGAACGACGAGGCGGCGGACCGCCGCCTCAGGGCCCGCCCGATGCGAAAGCCGTGGCACCTGTAGCCGCCGATCCCGGCCCAATTCGATAGGTCCGCCTCCATGAAATCATCCGGGCATGTTGCAGGCCTGCTGGCGGCGGCCCTGGCCCTGAGCTTCGCGCCCATCGGCTGCCGCGCAGCGGATGCCGCATCCGCGTTCCGGGTGCTGGTCTTCTCGAAGACGCTGGGCTACCGGCACGCGTCGATCGCGGATGGCATCAGGGCCCTCCGGGAGCTGGGCCGCGGGAACGGCTTCGCCGTTGATGCGACCGAGGATTCGGGCGCGATCGCCCCCGACAATCTCAATCGGTACCGGGTGGTCGTGTTCCTCAGCGTGACGGGCGACGTGCTCAATCCCGACCAGCAGGAGGCCTTCAAGGGCTATGTGCTTGGCGGCGGCGGCTTCGCGGCCATCCATGGCGCGGTCTTCGGGCCGCTTGCGTGCGAGGACAAATGGGCGTGGTACGGGGAGATGTTCTGCTGCGCGTTCAAGAACCATTCCGGCATCGTGCCGGCGACGGTGGACATCGAGGATCCCTCGCATCCCTCAACCGCGGGGCTGCCGAGCCGGTGGGAGCGCACGGACGAGTGGTACAACTTCGCCGGCACGCCTCGCGGCCGCGCCCACGTGCTGGCCACGGTGGACGAATCGACCTACAGCGGCGGCACGATGGGCGCCGATCACCCGATAGCGTGGTGCCGGGACGTGGGCAAGGGGAGGATGTGGTACACGGCAATGGGGCACACGGAGAGCAGCTTCACCGAACCGCTCTTCGTGCGGCACCTGCTGGGAGGCATCCTCTATGCCGCGGGGATTCAGGGCCCTGGTGGCGCCCCGGCGCCGGAATCGCACGCCCCTCTGTCCTGGAGGCAGGGAGCCGGCGCGGTGGCACTGCTGCAGGGTCAGAAGGTAGTCTGGCAATTCAATTTCGGCCCCGGCGCCACGAAGCCCTTCTTCCATCCGGTGGCGCCGGCCGGGGGGCCGGTGCTCACGTGGGACCAGCCGGCCGATCACCGCTGGCACCGCGCCCTCTGGTTCTCGTGGAAGTTCATCAACGGCGTCAACTACTGGGAGGAGGACCCGAAGACCGGCGCGGCCCAGGGCAAGACCGACTGGCGCGAGCCGCGGATCGACATCCGCCCCGATTTCTCGGCGCGCATCGCGATGGACCTCAGTTACCGGCCCGCGGCCGAGGCGCAACCCGCGATGGGCGAGCGCCGTGTGATCGAGATCTCGCCGCCGGACGGGGACGGGGCGTACCAGCAGGACTGGGCGATGACCTTCACGGCCGGGGACAGGGACGTCGTATTGGACCGAACCCCGCTCCAGGGTGAGCCCGGGGGCCAGCCGTGGGGCGGCTACGCCGGCCTTTCCGTCCGGCTTTCGCCCGATATTGGGGACCCGCGGGCGGTCACGTCCTCGGGGCCGGTGGAATTCATCGCCGGAAGATTCCGGGGCGCGGCGACGGCGGCGGACTACTCCGGGTCGCTCGGGGGACGAGAGGCCGGGATCGCCATCCTCGACTGGCCGACGAACCTGAACAGCCCGTCGCCATGGTATATCATCAGCGACAACCCCATGCACTACTTCTCGCCGGCCTTGCTATGCTACCGGCCGCACACGCTGAAGGCGGGAGAGCAAATGTCCCTGCGCTACCGCGTGATCGTGCATCCGGGCCGCTGGAATGAGGAGCAGCTTAGGGAGGCTTCCGGGCGTTACTCGGCCGCGAGCCCCTAGGCAGAATCCACGGCAAAGAAACGATCAACCGCGCTGTCTCCCATGGGCAAGATCCACATCGGAATTAACCTGGAATTCGTCCGCCACGAGGACAAGAACTTCGAGTGGGCCGTCAACAAGGCCGCCCAGCTTGGCTACGATTACGTCGAGCCGATGGTCCACCTGGGCCGCGAGCTCCTCAGCGAGGCCGGCTATTTTCACAGCGTCTCGATGCTCGACGATCCGCTGCGCATAAGGCGCGCCTGCGCAGGCGCCCGCGTCAAGCTTTCCGGCCTCTCGGCGCACACGCCGCTCTGCAGGCCGGAGGTCGGCGTCGAATACCTCAAGCAGGCCGTTCGATTTGCGGCCGAGTGCGGCGCGCCCGTCGTCAACACCGACGAGGGCCCAAAGCAGGCGTGGACGACCGAGGAGGAGGACCATGCGTTGATGCGGTACACGCTGATGGAGGCGGCGAGGGTGGCCGAACCGCGCGGGATTCTCATCGGCCTCGAGCCGCACCAGCAGTACAGCAAGCACCCGGCCGGCCTCGACCGCATCTATAGGCTGGTGAAGAGCCCGTCCATCGGCATCAACTTCGACACCGGCAACAGCTACCTGAGCGGCCATGATCCGTGCAAATGGCTCGCGAGGATCGTGGGCCGCCTTGTGCACCTGCACGCCAAGGACATCTCCATGGCGCAGTCCGAGGCGCAACGGGGCAAGGTCACGGGCACGCCGGTCGGTTGCGCTTGCGGTGAAGGCGTGGTTGACTGGGCGCGGGTGATCGCCATCTGCAGGAAGGCGAAGCGCAACATCGTCCTGTCGGTCGAATGCGGCACGGTCGACCAGGCTGAGCGATCCATAGGCTACCTGCGGGGTCTTGTTTAGGTAAATGCCTCCCCACCTTAGGAAACGCGCCCAGGCCCGGGTCACGTTCGCTGTCCGGTGCCCAAGAGCCAGCGTCCATCCCCGAGCTTCAAAGCCTTCGCCCGAAGGAGCATAGCCACGCGGGGATTGCGGCAAGGAATTGGCGACGGTCCGGCCGAGGGAGGGGAATCGCATTGAAGGTCATTCACGCGGCTAGTCACTTAACATACTGATAATCAGTTCTTGGACATCTTGTGGTTCTTGGCCTCCGAGGGGACGTTGGCGGGGACAAACGGGCACGAAGTTTCCAGTCGTTTGACCGTGTGGCACGCTGTGGCATTTGCCAGATCATGATCTCAATTCGAGCTGTGTTCGCCCACCGCTTTTCAACTTCTGCACGGCCGCCCGATAGATGGATCGCCATCAATCGCGGCCCGAAGGCGGTGTCTGCGCTCTCGGTGGTATGCCTTGGACGCCACTGCTTGCCCACCATGAAGCAGGGCCAAGGCCCCTCCGAATTCACTCCTCGGGCGTTATCAACTTCACTTTGGGGAAGTAGGTTTGATACCGGCCGACATCGCGCGTTACCAGAATAAGATCCGCGTGTTCGGCATGGGCTCCGATGTAAAAGTCGGGCAGCGGAGAAGTCCGGTTGCCGCCGGCGCGGCGGTAGGCCAAGAATGCACGGCTCGCCCGGAACCCCGCCTCATATGGCAGCGGCAGTCGCTTGAACAGGGTGGGGCGCAGCCAGTGGTCCAACTCCTCACGCGACTCGAAGGATGCAGCGAGTTCGGCATACAGCACCGGGTTGATAGGGATGGGTCCCTCGGCGGATGCCTTGCGAAACTGCGCTTGTGACCAGTCGAGCCACCTTGGATCGGCCGTCAGGATGTCCAGCAGGACATTGGTATCTAGCATCCGGGCCATCAGTCTTCACCCCGGGTGAGCCGCATCGCCTTTGCCGTGGTCCGTCCCTTCACCGCCCCGGTTGCCTGGCGCAGCCAGTCCTCAGCCAGGCTCCGGGTCCGGCGCTTGGGCAGCAACAGCACTTTGCGCCCCTCGGCCACGAACTCGACCGCAGTGCCCGGTTTTAGCCCGAACTTGTTCCGTATCCGCTGCGGAATCGTGACCTGTCCCTTGCTGGTGATGTTCATTTCCAAGAGTAATACCAGTATCGGTAATACCACAATCCAAATCATCTCATGCGTCCGTCATCCACAACTCGGGTTGCGATTCCTCTGTCTCGATAATTCGCCCGTCTCTGGAATAGATTCGGCGTCCGGTGTCCCCGAGCCAGCGTCAATCCCCGAGCTTTATAACCTTCGGCCGAAGGGGCGGTTCTGCGCGGGGACTGGCGCCCAGGCGTGGCGAGTTTTTGGCCGTCGGCGGGAGGAGGCCATGAAGGTCATTCATATGCGCATATTGGCAACCAATGAATTGTGAGCCGCAGATCAATTCTCGCTCGATAAAAATGACGGCAGAAAGACGGCACTGACTTCGCCTACGCCTTTTGAGATGGCAGAACATGGCATTTCGCTCGCCGAAAAGGGCTAAATTGGGGTCCAAATTGGCCCGGTTTGCGAAGGTTGGCATTCCATCCATCACAGACCGACGGTGCAGTTCGTTTTGATTGCCCCTATGTCGACCGCATTTGGGATGACGGCAGATTGGTTCGTTCTCGTCGCAAGATGCATCGGGTCCCCTTATTGCGACGGCGGTGCCTTCGTGGCGCGAAGGCGCTCGATGTCTTTCAATGTTTCCTGCACATCTACTGTCAGCCGGCCGGCAACCCTCTCTGGGCTAAGGATCGCCGCTGCTTGATCTAGCAGTTCCTTGCAGCGCGCGGCCTCAAAGGGAACAGTAGGATCAAGGAAGCTTGCCGCACGAATACTAACGATGGCCAGTTGTTTCTGGGCTCTCCAGTATTCGGAAAATCTCGGCGCCCACAGCTCATTAGCCCACAGTAAGTCATCCGCCCATTTTCTAGCCCGCGCAAGGTCGCCATTTTTACGCAGCTCCTCGATCAAGGCGTTCTCGGTAGCGCACACGACCGCGTCGCCATCCCAAACGCCGTAGACGGGTCGCGTTTCCTTAGGTGTCCTCATTCCCTCTCGCGCCGCCTGCAACCGGGTCTCAGCTTCGCTGTTCTGGCCGGCTCCGGCCATGGCCAGCGCCGCGAAGTCTTCGGCGATTGCCCGACGCCTGACCAGTTCGTCGTTAGCTTGCTGCTCCTTCAGTGCGGACTCGCACTCGGACTGCGCCTTCTGAGCCAGCCGCGCCAGTTCGGGCCAATCTTTCAGCCACCACGCACTCCACGCGGACTCTTCCAGGAAACGGATAGAGGCGAGGCTGCGGTCCCGCGACCCTGCCGGTACGCGGTCAACGTACGCATCGAATCGCTCTTGCGCCTCCTTTAGCCATCGGTTGGCATCGGCCTTGTCGCCGACTGATGCGGACAGCTGTGCGAGGTGCAAGCTGTTGAAAAGGCGTGTCCGCCGTACGCTGTCGTATCCCTTTCGCCCTTCGAATGGTTGGAGCAGCGCATCATATTGCCGAAAGGCCGCACGCGCCGGCTCGACCTGTCCGTCCCAGCCGAAATGGACGTAGCATTCCATACGGTGCGTTTCTGCGAAGAGAAAGCGGTAAGCTTCGTTCCCGGGATAGCGTGCCATCAACGCGCGGTAGCCTTCGCGCGCGGCAAGTTCCGATTGGCGTGCGTCCAGAGATGATATCGCCGAGGTGTTCGGCAGGAAATTCCAAGTGGCTTCACCCGCCCGCGTGAACCGCTCGCTGGCTTCCGGGTCGGTCGCCGCTGCTGCGTCGAGATAACGCCCTGTTCTTTCCAGCGCATCCGGCGCCAGCCTCTCTGCCGCTTCGGCCCGCAGCCGCGCGATTATGGCCAAATTCTCTTTCCCAGCAAACGTGAGCCGACCTATGGCCGCAGTACTAGTTAGTATTGCTTTCGCCCGGTCTGTGAGCCCAATGCACCGGGTCGCCTCCACCGAATCGCATAGGCCCGCGGCGAGGGTCAAAGCCCCGGCATCCCAATCCTGTTCAGGCAACGTTTGGAAATTAGACGGGTTGATCACGAGCAACAGCTGCTCAGCAGCTTGCTTGGCGTCCTCGATGTCACCGTGCTGCACAAACGACTCAGTCAGCGCTTTCTGAGCAATTCCCAGAATCGAGTGCAGTTCCAGCTCCGAATACGCGAAGGGAGCCGCGCGCATAGTCTCGATGGCTGGCCGCAACTGAGCGATGGCCTCGGCGGATCTTCCGTCGTGTTGCGCTGCGACGGCGAGAAAGGCGTCGGTATCGGCCTTACGGAGAAGGAGTGAGATGTTGTCCGGCTTTTGTCGAAGCCCGGCTTCGATCTCGGCGCGACAGTCCCGCGAGGCTCCCGCCATCGCGGTCCAATCGCGCAGCCAATAGAGCGCATACTCCTTCAAGGACAGGAATTTGACACGCGTGTAAAGCCGCTCGAACGAACCTTCAGGGAACCGGTTTAGATAATCAGCGAAACGAAGCTGCGCTCGTTCAATTTCTTGCCGGGTTTCGGTCGGTTTGCCGGCCCACGCAGCGAATACTGCGAGCGACATGTGGTTGCAGATCCAAGTCCACGGCCAAGAGGCATAGTATCCACCGCGCCCGATGAACAACGGCAGCGGCTCGAGTAATGCGTGGAATTCGCGAAAAGCCTTCGGAGCCGCTTCGAAATCGGGGCCGTAATTGAATAGGTACCAGGCCTCCATCATATGCGTCAGGGCGTAGTTAAGCCGGTACATCTGATCGTCCGGGCTCATTGCGATGAGCACCCGATAGTGGTCGCGGGCTATGCGCTCCGAGTCACGCGACCTCTCGGGAGTGATTGCAAAGTAGCTCAGATCGCGCGCCGCTTCCGCCGTTTGTTCGCGAAGCTTCAGGTTTCCAGGGTCGGTTTTCAACGCTTCGGTACAATAGGTTAGCGCCTGTTCATACAAGCCGGCTGCGCGGCCGGGGCTGACCTCATCGTGAGATATCATGGCGTTGGCCAGAGTGATCAGGCTCTTTCCAATCCAGGAGGGAGGAGCCTTGTCCTTCGGCTGGGAGGCCAGCAGCTTCTCGATCAACTCTTGGCACTCGGCTGCCACAGCCATGGCCTCGCGCGGCTTGCCGAATTGTTCGTAGGCAACATGGACGTACCCCCACAGAATGTCCGACAGGCACTGCGTTACGCGTAAGTTGTCGGGAAACCGCCGATGGAGTTCCCTCCCGCGGCGGACCATTTCCTCCCAGCGCTTCTCGGAGATTCCCGCAGTCGGGTCGCCGATGATCTCAGGCATTTCAGACTCGTCCGACAACCATGCGGCGGCCGCCTCGGGATCATTGGGATTCTCTCTCGCAATCTTCTCCCGCAACGCCAGCGCAGTCCGCAGGGCCGTCTCGGCGCCCCTGCGGTTATTTGGCGAGCGCCCCCGCAATCGTGCAAGCGCGGCCATGGCATCCGCTTGACCTTGATCGGTCTTGGTATTGCGGAGTTCCGGCGGCAACGTCTCGTAGTAATGCACGGTGGCCTCGGTCATCTGAATCAATTGCGGCATTCCGCCACGCTCCTCGAGGACCGGCTCTAGCTGGTGCGACATGAGTGCGATCAGCTGGGCTGCCTGGCCGCGGGCTGCGTCGGTTGCCCGCCGTTGCACGACGGCCCTGCGGAAGCCGAAAAGCGCGAGAACCAAGCCAATAACAAGCGCAAGAAGAACAGCTGCTCCCGCACCGACGGCGGTGCGGTGGCGCGAGGCGAACTTTCTCATCCGATAGAACAAACCGGGCGCCTGCGCTCGGATCGGCCGCCCGCTGACGAATCTCTCCACATCTTCGGCCACCGCTGCCGCCGTCGCATAGCGCTGGGCCGGGTCCTTCGAAAGACACTTTAAGCAGATCGTTTCAAGATCGCGCGGAAGCGCGGGATTGAGCAGCCGGGGCGGCGGGGGTTCGGTATCGAGTAGCAGCCGCAGCGTATCAGTCGGGGTCGCGGCATTGAACGGAGCCCGGCCGGTCAAGAGGTGGTAGAAGAGGGCGCCTAAGCCATAGACATCGCTGGCCACCGTTATTTCCGCGTCGCGACCGGTAGCCTGCTCGGGAGCGGCATAGCTTGGAGATCCGAGCATCTGGCCGGTCAGCGTCGCGCCGTCCGCGCTGCCGAGCAGCTTGGCCAGGCCGAAGTCGGCGATCCTCGGCCGATTTTCGTCGTCGACGAGCACATTGGAGGGCTTGAGATCACGGTGAAGGACACCGCGCCGATGAGCGTAGTGCACCGCTCCGGCCAGTAACCGAAGAAACTCCGCGGCCTGCCGCGCCAGCAACGGCCGGCCGGCGCAAAGCTCCGCAAGGTTTCGACCGGCCACCAGGTCCATTGCATAATACGGCTGGCCCTCCACTTCGCCGTAGTCGTGAATCGCGACTATATTCGGGTGCTGGAGTCCGGCAGCGGCGGCGGCCTCGAGCTGAAACCGTCGAAGCGCTGCCTCGCTCGCGTGGACGCCCGAGAGCAGGAGCTTCACCGCCACGGTGCGGCCGAGCTGGGGCTGGCGCGCCGCGTAGACCACACCCATGCCGCCTCGGCCGATCTCCTCTGTCAACACGTAGGGGCCAAATGCCCGCGGCAGCGCCGGGTGCCCCGGCACTGCCGCGGGTTCGTTGGGCTCTGCTGCCAGGGCCAATCGCAGCAGGCAACTCGGACAGAGCCCGTCAGCCGACGCCGCGCTCAACAGGGCGCCGCAGTTTGGGCAGGTCGAAACCTCATTCATGCGATGCGTAGACCGATTTAATTGGTCTAAACGAGATCTCGAGCAGGGTTACATGCTAGCAGCCGCGAGCAGATACCGCATCTCGTCCTCAAGGTCGCCAAGATCCATGACAGTCTTGGCCACCTCTGCCCTAAGCGTTTCTCGGAAACGCCGGCGCAGCCGGTGCGCCGCCACTTTGATTGCGCCCTCGGTAGAGCCAAGCTCGCAGGCGATCTGGGCATAGCTCTCGGCGCCGTGCTCGCCCCACAGGACTGCCTTTAAGGCATTGAACAGCGGCCCCTTGCCGACGGCCGCATACTCACGGCGGACGGTTGCAATGGCCTGTTCGATCAGGCTCAACGCCCATTTCCGGTCGTAGGCCTTCTCAGGCGACTCAGTGGTGGCGGCCTCGTCGTGAAACCGCCCCTCGGCCGCCTGAATGGCCTCGAACGACACGATCGTCTTCCCTCCGCCACGCTTCGCGGCGCAAGCGCGCGCCCGCTGGCACGAATGGAAGTTTTCGAAGGAGGCGAGCAGAAACGTGCGGAAGCGCCCGCGCGCCGCTTTGGCCTGCGCCACGGCGCCCCGGGCTAGCAGGTCCGCAAGGAACCCCTGGGTGAGATCCTCCGCGTCAGCCGGCGCCAGCCCGCGTCGCCTTGCGAAGCAATAGAGCGGATGCCAGTAAATCCGACAAAGCTCCGCCAAGGCGGCGCGGCCCTCGGGCGTACCGGTCTCTGCAGCCCGCACGATCATGCTCCAGTGCGTGGTCGCAAACGTATTGGGGCTGCGTGCTGCGGCCTCGACATCGTCCGCCAATGGGCTTTCCGACGTCACGGAGGGTGTTCTTTGCCCGTTTTCAGGTTGGAATGCAAGCCCGGGACCTGGACGAAGGGCCCCCTGTAACCTTCGGCCCCGAATTCTTTAAAGCATAGTGGCGCAACTCCATGTCTTTGCGGCGCCCTGCGCCCCGCCGCCACCATCAAAAAATCCAACCCGCAATCGACTAGAAAATACAAATCCCAGGGGCTTGTCGCCTCGAACACAGGAACGTTATGAATAAATCAATACAACAGACAAAAATTGGAAGGTCCTGGCTCACGGACCTTGGGCCATCGCTGCTGATGGTTGCCAGCCTCGCAATGCTAGGCACAACCGCGCCGACCGCACTCGCTTCACCACCCGCACTCGCGCCGTCAACGCAACTCTACACATTCAGGACAGTAGACGCGCCCGGCAAAGACTTCGCAAACGATTTCCAACTCACTTGGATGAACGATAGCGGGCTGATCATCCAGCAGTATTCGGATACGGCCGGCAACTGGCATACCGCCGTACTCTCAGGAAGCAAATGGACCGTCATAGACGTGCCCGGAGCTGTCGGCACCGGAGCGACGAACCCCAATTCGCAGGGACAGGTCGCGCTGTCCTATTTCGGATCGGACGGGGTCTTCCATCTCGCGATCTGGCAAAGGGGCCATTACACCTACATCGCGGACCCGTGCCCAGGTTATGTTTTTGAAGGTGCAGATGGCATCAACGACTTGGGACAAGTAACCTCTTCAGTCTATGATCCTGCCACCCAAACCTACTTAGCGTATGTGGGGGATAGCTGCTGGCACACAACCTTCAATTATCCCGGCGCGACATTCATAGTCCCATACATTACCAACGACTTCGGGGTCACCGTCGGTACATATTGGGATTCGGAAGGTATCGAGCATGCCTTTATCTACAACATCTACGATGGAACGCATTTCAGCTTTGACGTTCCCGGCGGGGTCAATGCTTGCGCAAACGCCATCAACAATGAGGGCGACATTGTTGGATTATATTTTCTGGCCAGCGGCAGTTTCAATGGCTTTGAACTTCAGAACGGCAAACTGACAGCCTTCAATGTGCCTGACGCGCCACAGAACAGTCCTCAAATGATCACGGACACCCATATGATCTCGGGCAGTTATCAGGACACTAACGGAAACTGGCACGGTTTCGTAGCGACACCTGTAGGCCGCAAATAACGATCCGTTCTTCAACCTCAGCGGCCTCAAGAAGGCCAACTGCAGACCCGGCACGGCCAAGGGTGCATGTCGGGTCTCGCAGTTGTCTTGCGCGCCATGAGAGGCCGCGCGCCCACCGGGCGCGTGATGTGTCACGGCATGTGGGGCGGGGCTTCTCTGACCTTCCTCCACCTTGCTTTGGATCGTTCTTTTCCTTCCTCGCTCTCGACATTTTACCGGTCTTTGAGATAGATTCGGCGCCCGGTGTCCCCGAGACAGCGTCCATCCCCGATCTCCAAAACCCTTGGCCGAAGGAGTGGATCTGCGTGGGAATTGTTGCGGAAACGCGGCGGTAGTTCGCATGCGGAAGGGATTTTCCCTTGAAGATTGTTCACGCGGCAAATCGCCTAAAAATTGAAGATCAATGATTGGAGATCTAGGCGTCTTTCCACTGGGAGGGGGCGATGGCGGGCACAAAACGGGCACGACACCTTGCAATCGATTTGTCGTGTGGCACGGCTTGGTATTTCGCTCGCCGGAAAGGGCTAAATCGTGATCTCGATTCGACCGGTATTCGCCCACCGCTTTCCGCCGGTGGTGTCCGTCAAGTTTCGCACATTTGGTGACCGGCAAGTCCGGAGGAAGGCTCTGAGTTTGGATTTGGGTTGATCGGCCAGCGGAGTGCCGGGAGCTGGGTCTGAGGGAAGTCGTTTGGTCTCAGGTAGTTCTTCTCCGTGAAAGCCTCATTGCCTCTCATGGCTGACTATTCCGCACGCGGAATTTCTACGCCCTCGTCCCCAAACCCTGGGTTCCAAAAACACCAACATGCCTGCTAATCGTACCCTGGCGTTGCTGCGAGCCCTCACGGTCACATCAGCGCTGGGTTTTGCAGTAGTGCCACGAATCGCGGTCGCCCAGACCGCTCCAGCAA
>Ga0181526_10000437_pt1 | contig 44714 bp, 35 predicted proteins | sample PEATcosm2014_Bin_35_FD_119750 | JGI IMG/M metagenome (GOLD analysis project Ga0181526, IMG submission 119750) | Peatland microbial communities from MTU Mesocosm Facility, Houghton, MI, USA - PEATcosm2014_Bin06_30_metaG | ecosystem: Environmental > Terrestrial > Soil > Wetlands > Peat | place...
CGCACCGTCGAAGCAACATGGAAACGCATCGGCGCCTTACTCTCAGCCTTCAGTCCCGCCGAATGCGCCAACTACCTCGCCAACGCCGGATATGCTTCTAAATAAAACGGCCGTGCTCTAGCCCCAAACCCCGCCTATTCCCGCGATAGCGCGAATCCAGAAGGGACGCTGTAGTCGCGAGAGAAGCCGGCTCGCCACTTTCGCGGGGACGAGCGGAGAAAGTCAATTGATCACACCGAAGCGGTGATCCACTGCTCGAGCTTCTGCTTCGGCGCGGCGCCGACTTGGCGGGAGGCGAGTTGGCCGTCCTTGAACAGCATCAAGGTCGGGATCGACATGATGCCGTATTTCGCCGCCGTGCCCGGGTTCTCGTCGACATTCAATTTGACAATCTTGACCTTGCCGTTGAGCGAATTGGAAATCTCTTCCAGCGCTGGCGCGATCATCCGGCACGGGCCGCACCATTCCGCCCAGAAATCGACCACCACCGGGCCGCTTGCCTTGAGCACGTCCGTATCGAACGTCGCATCGGTTGTTTTCTCGACCATGGAATACCTCGTTTATTCGGGAGAATCGGCAGCCCGGGGCCGATGAACGTATGAACCGCTCCGAAGGGCGTCAAGGCACCTTCACCGGAGCGTGACAGCTGCAGGTTAGGACTTCGTCAAATCCCGCTTTTTGGCTGCTTCCAGAGCGGCATCCATCGCCGCGGCCGGGACCTCGATCAGAGCCGGGCCCTGGGTAAAAATAAGTGCTGCCCGCACGGTTTTGCCCGGATAGAGGCGCGTCAGCACCGCGCGATAGAACGCGAGCTGAACCACATAGGGTTCGACCTCGCCGACGATTTCCGGAACCTTCCGGTCGGTCTTGTAGTCGGCGATCAGAACGCTGGTCGCGGTGACGATCAGCCGATCCACCTGGCCTGCGACAGCGATGGACCGGCCATCCGGTTGCGCAAGGCGGCCCACGATCGGAACCTCCGGGCGCCCGCCCGGTACAAAAACTTCGGCGAAATCTGCGCTGCTAAGAACCGCGAAAACCTGTCGCGCGATTTCGGTCCGCTCCGGCGCGGAAAAGTCTCGGGCGGCGCCAGCAAGAAAGCGGTCTGCCGCGTCGGCGCGGCCTTCCACAGGAATACCGGGCAAAGCTTGCAGCAGCCGATGCACGAGGCTGCCGCGCCGCAGCGTCTTATGCCGGTCGGTGGCGGAAGTTGCACTGCGTGAAATGTTTCCATGTTCTTCTTCAAAAGCAGACGACGGCGACAGCGGCGGTAGGCGCGGCGCCTCGACCGGCGCCGGCTTGCATAGCCAGATCGGCAGTTCGGGCCGCTCGCGCTTCACAGAGTGTGGCGCGGACGGCGCGCTCGGTGCGATGCGCTCTGCCGCCCGTTTGCGATAGCGCAAGACTTTGCCCTCCTCGCTGTCTTCCTCGACCAGGAACGCCGCCAGCGGCTTGCGTATCAGATCGTACCAGCAGCCATCCGGCCGCTTGTTCTTGCCCTCGGCGCCGCAGACGATCAGCCGATCGGCGGCGCGCGTCATCGCCACATAGAGAAGCCTGCGATACTCGTGGGTTGCTTCCTCTTGCGCGAGCTCGCGCGCCGCGGCGACGGCCGTCACGTCGTCGGCTTTGCGTCCCGCCCAGATCATGGGACCGGCGGCAAGCTTCAGGAGTTGCGGCACGCGCGGGCCTGCGGGCTGCGTCATCGTATCAGCGAGAATGACGATAGGCGCTTCCAATCCTTTGGCGCCATGCACCGTCATGACGCGCACTTCGTCACGCGCGATCTCCATGTCGCGCTTTACCTCCGTGCTGGCTTCGCGCAGCCAGGCGACGAAGCCTTGCAGCGAAGGCGTCTCGCGCCGCTCATAATCCAAAGCGAGATTGAGGAATTCGTCGAGCGCGTCGTTCGCCTCCATGCCGAGCCGGGCGAGAAAGCGCCGCCGCGCGCCGCCAGCGCCGAGGATTTGCGCATAAAACGAAAACGGCGTCTCCCGCCGCGCGTCCTGTGCAAGCTTGTCGAGCAACGCCGAGGCCGCTGCGAATTTCTCGCCGGATTTGCGCGACAGCGCGGCGCGCAGCGATAGCGAGCCGCGATCCCAAGCGATGTCGTATAAATCGGTTTCCTCGAAACCGAACAGCGGGCTGCGCAGCACGGTCGCAAGCGCCAGATCGTCCTGCGGCAACAGCAGCGCATCGGCGAGCACCATCAGGTCCATGACGGCGATATGCTCGGTGAGCACCAGGCGGTCGGCGCCGGCCACTTCGACATGTTCCTGCTTCAAGGCGCGGATGATGGCCTCGAACAATTCGCCGCGCTGGCGCACCAGGATCAAGACATCGCCATAGCGCACGGGCCGCCGGTCGATGCCGACCGGCTCGCGATTATCGATCAGCTTGCGCACGGTGCGCGCGATCCGCCGGGCGAGCTTGACGCGCGGGCTCGCTTCACTGACGCGATCGAACGGGGCGTCCCAGCCTTCAATCTCCGTGCGCTCCGACGGCTCCGTCGGCTCCCAAATTTCAACCGTGCTGGGCGGCGCATCGGCAAGCGCGATATGCGCCGGGAAGCCGTCTTGATCCGAGGTGACGCCCGTCATTCCCTTGAAGACCAGGTCGACCGCGGCCAGCACGCTCTCCCCGGAACGGAACGAATGCTCGAGCCGGCCAAAGATGAATTCAAGACCGCTGTTGGCATGCCCGCGGGCAAAATCTCGGCCGACCGATGCAAATTCGCGCGGCGCCGCATTCTGGAACGAATAAATCGACTGCTTCTCGTCGCCGACCGCGAAGATCGTGCGCGTGATGCTGCGCGCTCCTGCGCCGGCCGTAAATTCAGCGACCAGACGCTGGATGATTTCCCACTGCTTGGTGCTGGTGTCCTGCGCCTCGTCGATCAGCAGATGATCGATGCCGAGATCGAGCTTGTAATGGACCCAGGCCGCATCGACATTGCGCAAGAGCTCGAGCGTCTGGTCGATGAGGTCTTCGTAGTCGAGCAACCCGCGGCGTCTCTTTTCCGCGGCAAACCGCTTCAGCACCTCGTAGGCGACCGTGAGGAGAGCTGTGCTGCGGTCGCGGCAGACCACGGCACGGCGGCGTTCGAGCAGCGCGCAAATCCGGTCCTGCTCGGCGCGTAGGCGCTCCACCAGCGCCTCGGCCTTGATGGCCTTGGTGACGATCGATTTTCGCGGCGCGAGCTCTTTAGTACAGAATATCTCCAGGTATTTGGCGGTGCGTTCGGCGGCTACCAGGGTCTTGAGCGCGCCGAAGCGCGCGGCTTGCTCCGCGTCGGTCTTGTTGCCCGCTGCCAGCGCCTTTGCGATCGCCGGCCATTCAGACGGCGCGATCAGAGCTTCGGCAAGAAATTCCGCCTCGACGGTCTCGCGGCTTTCCCGGGGACCGACGCCGAGCGCGAGTGACAGAGTGGCAATGGCATCGTCGATCGTCCCGGCCTCCGCGATCCAGCGGACGATCGCGTCACGCTGCGCAATCGCGCTGCGCACCACGTCGCGGAAAGTCTGGTCGGCAGCCGCTGTCATTGCCGACGCCAGCGCGTGGCCGAGCGCGCTGTCGGGATCGGCAGCCCCGTCGAGCAGGACGGCAAGCGTCAGCTGCTCGAGAAGATGCGTTTGCGTTGTTTCACCAAGTACGTTGAAACGGGCGGCGACATTGGCCTCGAACGGGAACTGATGCAGGAGCTGCGTGCAGAAGGCGTGGATAGTCTGCACTTTGAGCCCGCCGGGGGTTTCGAGCGCTCGCGCGAACAGCCGCCGCGCCAATGCGAGGCGATCTGCGGTGAGCGGCGTTCCAGAAAGCTCCGCAATGGCCCCCGCCAGCGCGATGTCGTCCAATGTGACCCAGGCCGCGAGCCGATCAAAGACTTGCTTCGCCATATTGGCGGCGGCGGCCTTGGTGAAAGTGATGGAAAGAATTTTTTGCGGATCGACGCCGGCGAGCAAAAGTTTGATGACGCGTTGCGCCAGCACATAGGTCTTGCCCGATCCCGCATTGGCGGCAACCCAAGCCGATGCGTCGGGGTCGGACGCCTCATTCTGCCGGCGCCGCACTTCGGCAGGGATGGCTCGTCGCTGTCTCATTCGCCGGCCTCGCCACCATCGCCCGCACCGCCGGTGCTCGACCATTCCTTGACGCGGGCGAGGTGGTCGTAGTCGCCGTAATGCGTGGTCCACATCGGATGAACCAGCGATCGATAGGGCACGCTCTCGTCTTCGAAGCGCCGTGCCAGCTCGGCAAGCTTTTCGTAGGCATGGTCGGCGTGAAGATCCGGCGTCCCGTCCTTGAACCCGACCGACCTGTAGGAGCCCGGCGGGTCGCCGCCCTTCAGCATCACGTAAGCCACTTCGGCGACCGAGGCTCCGGCCGGGAAGCCCGGAAATCCTCCTTTGCGCAAGATGGCGGCTTCCAGCGGGAGCTGCGGCGCCAGCCCGGTGCGCACCTGCTTGTCGGATCGTTCCATTCCGGTCTTGTAGTCGAGGATCACATAACGTCCGTCGGTATGGCGCTCGATGCGATCGGCGACGCCGCGCAGCCTGAACGTTCCATACTCTAGCGGAATTTCGATGTCGCCTTTGATTTCGGCGGCGATGGCCCCGATTGCGCCGCGGCGCTCCGTTTCCCAGCGCGCGAACCAGCGCGCGATGCGCTCGAACCGCGGCCACCAGAAAGCGCGAGCCTCTGGAAATTCCTCGTGCTCGGCGAAGTGCTGTCGTCCGATCGCGATCAGTTCACCGATTGGATTCGGCGGCAGCGTGGCGGCGAATTTCTGCGTGAACTCGCCGATGGCGGCGTGAATGAAGGTGCCGCGCTCGGCCGCGCCCGGCGCGATATCGATCGCTTCGATCGGCCGTAACCGCAGAATGTGCTTGGCATAAATCGTGTAGGGATCGCGCAGCCAATGCTCGATTTCGGTTACCGACAGGCTTGTCGGCCGTGCCGTGCGCGGCGGCGTTGGCGCGGGCTGCGGCGCCGGCACGATCTCGTCGGGGCGGTCGAGATCCCGCGCCCAGACCAGATATTTTTCACCGCGGGCTTTGGCGTCGAGCCAGTGCTTGCCCGCAACTGCGGCGAGCCGCTGCATGAATCGCGACGGCACCGTCGGCGAGCCCGCGGCCTTCCCCGCAGAGCTCAAGATCACGTCGCGCGCGCCGAGCGATTGCGCGAAATCGTGCGCGGTCAGGCCGATGCGACGTTCCGGCAGATCGAGGCCGAGATCGAGCCGCATCGGACGGTTGAGCCATGCATCGTTATTGCTTTCCGGCGGCCATGTGCCTTCAACGAGACCGCCGAGCACCACACGGTCGCTTTCGGTGAGGCGCGCTTCGAGCAGGCCGAGAATGCGCACACGCATGCCGCTGCGGGTGGGGCGGCGGACCGTCCGACCGGCCAGCGCGGCGCAGAGTAGTTCGACATAATCGGGCAGCGGTACCGTTAGCGCGTCAGCGGCCTCACTCGCCTCAAGCTCATCGAATGCATCGGCAAGCCTTGCGCCGTCGGGGCCGATAAACGCCGCTTCCTCGATTTCATTGCGCGACAGTGCGGCCACGACGAGGCGATGCCGCGCCGCGAGTTCGGCGAAACTGCAAGGCTTGCCGCCGAGCCGTTCGAGCGGCGCCAGTGCGGCGGCGAGCCGCGCTACGAGATCTGCCGCTGCGGCAAGTTCGGCATCGGTCAGTTCGGTGCGTGGATCGGAGCGATGCAGTTCGGCTTTGGCGGCGCCGAATGTCCGCAAGGCCCGCATGAGACCGTCCGTGCCGGGACTCGGTCGCGGTCCGTGCAGGACCGCGCGTTCGAGCGTGGCGATCGGCTGATCGTTGTTGCTCGTGCCGAGCCGCAACAGTGGATGTTTGAGCAAAGCGAGCAGCGTCACCGGCGCCAAGCCTTTGATCGCGGCTTCGGCGGCGAGCCGCGCGAAAACTCCCGGCGGCGTATCGGTGAGTGCCTCGCCGCCGGAATATTCGGCCGCGATGTTCCAGCGCGCCAGCGCGGCGAGCACGCGCCGGCCGAGCTCACGATCCGGCGTGAGGAGGGCCGCGGTCTTGTTGGCGTGCACGGCTTCCCGCAGCGCGATGGCGATAGCGAGCGCTTCTTCCTCCGGATTGGCGGCTTCCATCACCGCGACGCCGGCGAGCGCGACATCGACATGCGCTTCGAATTCCGGATCGCCGGCTCGGCTTTGCCAAAGCTCGGTCGCGGCCGCGGGACGTAGCGCTTCGGACAGCAGTCGTTCGCGGCCGCGGGATTCCGCCAGTGGCGTGACGGCACCGCGCGCGATGCCGAGCCGGGTCAGAAGTGCTTGCATCGCGAATTGCGGATGGCCCGGCGCGGGCGGAATATTTTTTTCGGCATCGCCGGCGATGAGCCGCCAGGACGCTTCGTCGAGATCGGTGTCGAGACCGGGCAGCACCACGGCGCCGTGCGGCAGGCGCGCGATGGCGGCGATCAATTCGGCGGTCGCCGGAATGGACCCCGTCGATCCGGCGGCAATCACAGGCCCGTCGGTCTGGCGCACCAGCCGCTGGGTTTCGGCCTTGATCAGAGCGTCGCGGCGGTCCGCGGCTTCGATGCAGCCACGCTCCTTGAGGATTTTTGGCCAGGCCTGATGGGCGATCTGCAGGAATTTCAGCGTCTGCTGCCAGTAGATGTCGAACCGGTCAGGCACGATCTCCTCGAGCCGATTCCACGGCACACCACGGGTCGTCATATCGTCGATGAGGCGCGCCAAATCGTCGGCAAGCTGACACGCCGCCGCCGGAGTTTGCGCGACCAGCGGTGCGCCGCTCACGCCGTGAAGCTCGGGCGAGTTGGCCCATTGGGTCACCAGCCGGGTCAGCAATAGGCGGCGCTCGAGCGCATCGAGTGCAGGCGGCACCGCGAGCGCATCGGCCGCGATGTCGCCCGAGGCGGCCTCGGCGAAGGCGATTTCGTCTTCATCGATATCGCCGATCGGGATAATGCGCGGCAGGATGGCGGCGTCGCCGTGGCGCGCGTCCAGAAAGGCATCGCGCATCAGCCGGCAGGCGCGGCGCGTGGGCAGATAGAGCGTTGCCGAGGCCAGCACCAGCGGGTCGTCGGCCACGGCAAAGCCGAGCTTGCCGCTGGTCAACGCTTCGATCAACGTCGGCAGAAACGGCGCCGACGCCGGAATGGTGAAAACACGCGGGGTCATTTTGGATTCGCGGTGATACGCCGCGAGAACCTATCAGATGTCATGCCATCGCGGCGAGCGCCGTCTCGGCGGCGGCGACGGCCTCCGGCGTGCCGACATGCATCCATACGCCTTCGAGGCGCAGACCGAACAGCCGGCCGTTTTGACCGGCACGGTCGAACAGCCGCGTCAGCGGAAAAGCGCCGGCAGGCGCGCCGCCGAACAATGCGGGGGTCAGGATCGCCGCCCCCGCATAGATGAACGGCGCCACTTCGTGCTCCGCGCGCCGCCGCAGCCGGCCGTCGGCCAGCATCATGTAATCGCCGCGGCCCGAATAACCGATGCTGTCGGTGGTCGGCGCCAACAGCAACAGCACATCCATGGCGGCGGCGTCGAAGGCTCCGGCCAGGCGGGCGAAATTCGGCTTGACGCCGTCGAGCCAGAGCGTGTCGGAATTGACCAGGAAGAACGGCGTATCACCGAGTTGCGGCAAGGCCTTGGCGATGCCGCCGCCGGTGCCGAGCAGTTCGGCGCGCTCGTCGGAAATCACGATCCGCGGCCGCTGCCTGGTCGCGAGATGCCGTTCCACGGCGTCGGCGAGATGATGCACGTTCACCACGGCGCGCTCGACCCCCGCATCGGCAAGCCGGTCGAGACCGTAATCGATCAGCGACTTGCCGCCGACCGTGACCAGAGGCTTGGGGATGTGGCCGTTATACGGCCGCATGCGCGTGCCGAGACCCGCAGCCAGCACTATGGCGCTTTTCGGCATCATCGCGTCGGGCGGCCCAGCCATAGCCATTGTCCGAATCGAAGCATCATAACCTATCCGGAGCCGCCGCATTTGAGGCGGGTGCATGAGGAGCGGGCCCATTTGGAGCGAGCACGTGAGCAGCGTACCAGGCTTTGAGCGAGGCGAGAGCCGGATGCGCCAGCGAGCGCTGCAAGTAGCTCCATAGGCGGGGCATGTGACGCAGATATTGCGGCTTGCCATCGCGGCGGTCGAGCCTGGCAAAGATGCCGAGGATCTTCGTGGCGCGCTGCGCCGCGAGCGTCGCGTAGAGACGGGTGAAGCCCGCTGCGTCGAAACTGCGGTCGTCGGCAAAGCGCGCGCGCACGTAGCGGCTAAGGAGGGCAACTTCCATTGTTTCAGGAATGTCGACGCGCGCGTCTTGCAGAAGGGACGCGACGTCATAGGCGGCGGGACCGATCAGCGCATCTTGAAAATCGAGTACGCCCACGCGCGCAATGTCGTCACGCTCCGGCAGCCACAGCAGATTGGGCGAGTGATAATCGCGCAAGACCCAAGTCGGCGGCGCGGCTAGCGCCGGCGCGAGCGCCTCGCGCCAGAGCTGCACGAAAGCCTTGCGCATGATCGACGGCGGGGCGGTGCCGGCGCGGGCCATGTACCAGTCGAGCAGAAGCTCGACCTCGATCAGCAGGGCCTGCACGTCGTAGCGCGGCAGTTCATAGTTGATCTCGCGCGTAACCGGCAACGTGCCTGGCAAGTCATAGCCGTGCAACGACGCCAAGAGATCGACCGCGGCGGCATAGCGCTCTTCGATCGGCACCGGCGGGTTGCCGGCGACGATGCGCTCCTCGCCAAGATCCTCCATGATAAGGAGGCCGTGATCGATTTCGGCGCGCAGGATTTCCGGCGCCGAGAGACCGCGACCGCGCAACGCATCCGCTATTGCCACGTAAGGCACGATGTCCTCGGCAAGATGGGCGATGGCGCTATAGGGCTTACCGTCGCGTACCGGGGGGCCATCGGGGCGGCGTGGCGCGTTCATCAGGATGGCGCTTTCGCCGTGCAGCATCAGACGTTCGAAAATGCGGGTCGAGGCGTCGCCCTGCATGCGTCGCCGCTGCGCATCGCCAAAACCTGCCGCATCCAGAAAGCTGCGGATGCGCGCGATGCGTTCGGCACGCCGCGCAAACTCTCCATAGCCGGCATAGCGAACGTTTCGCACCCCCGGCCCGAGCGCCGGCGCCAGCGTGAAGGTGATGTCGAAGCGATCGGCGGGCAGAAATCCGGCGGCGCGGTCGGGCCATTCCATCAGCACCACGGCGCCGTCAGGCAAATCGTCGAAGCCTAGCTCGGCCAGTTCGGCGGCGCCGGCGAGCCGGTACAGATCGGCATGAACGAGCTCAAAACGCGGCAATTCGTAGGTCTGCAGGAAGGTGAAGGTCGGGCTCGGCACCTCGATCGTGTCGTCGCCGGCAAGCGCGCGGATCAGCGCTCGCGCGAAGGTGGTCTTGCCGGCGCCGAGGTCGCCCGACAGCGTCACCAGATCGCCCGGCTCGAGCGCTGCCGCGACGTCGGCCGCGAACCGCACCGTGGCCGCTTCATCGGATAACGTCACGGCAAAGCTTGCACCACCAATGGTGGTCAGAAGCATCGAGGAAACTCCGTTCGCAGTCCTACTCGGCCGCCGTCAGTGCGGCGGTTTCGACCAGCGGGAATGTACATGTCACGGTGGTGCCCTGCCCGACGACCGAGGCGATCGTCACGCTGCCGCCATGCAATTCGACGAACGAACGGACCAGCGACAGACCGATCCCCGGACCGCGATGCTGTGAACCGAGCGAATGTGTTTCGAACCAGTCGAATACTTTTTCGAGAACGTCGGGAGGAATTCCGGGGCCGCGATCGGTGACCGAAAAGCTCACAGCGTCGGTTCGCCGCTCGGCGAACAGCAAGATGGTTGCGCCGCCCGGTGAGAAACTCGCTGCATTGGCCAAAAGATTGAAGAGGATTTGCCGCACCCGCAATTTGTCGGCGATAAAGCCGCCGATTTCTTCGTGCGCCTTTATGTCGAGGGTAAGGCCGGCGCTGACCAGACGATCCTGCACCCCTTCGGCGGCCGCCATCATGGTTTCGCGGATGTCGACGGGTCCGAGATTGAGCTGCATGCGGCCGGCGTCGATCGTGGCAAGGTCGAGGATGTTGTTGATGAGCGCCAGCAAAGTATTGGTCGAAACGATGATGTAATCGAGATATTCGCGCTGTTTCGCCGCGAGCGGGCCGGTGCTCGGATCGCTCAACAGGTGGACGAAGCCGATGATGTTGGTCAACGGCGAACGCAGCTCGTAGGACACATGGTGCACGAAATCGATCTTGATCTTGTCGGCGTCTTCGAGCGCTTCGTTGCGCTCGCGCAGCGCGCGCTCGACATTGACGGAATCGGTAACGTCGTGGAACGTCACCAAAGTGGCGCCGTCGGGCAGTGAGACGGTGGTGCAGTCGACCACGCTGCCGTCGCGCCGTTCGAGCCGGGCAAGCGTCGCTTCGCGGCTGTCGATTGCGGTAACGACGTCGCGGAGCGCCTGCCAGGCCGGCGCATCGCCATGCAGCGGCTGGCACAGCGCCGTGATTTTCTCGATGTGCGGCCGGTCGGCGAGCGGCTCCGGCGCGAGCCGCCACATCCGCGCGAAGGCGGCATTGTGCAATCGCAACCGGCCGTCGCTGCCGAACACCGCGACGCCCTCGGCCAAATTGTCGAGCGTCTCGCCCTGCACGCGGATCAGCTCTTGAAAGCGGCGTTCCAGATCGAGCCGTTCGGTGACGTCGTGGAACAGATAAGTTACGCCGCCGTCCGGATTGGGCGTGGTCACGACCCGCAAGGTGCGGCCGCCGGGCAAATGCCAAGTGTATTCCTTGTCTTCGACGGCGCGATAGGCCTCGTGCAGTTGCGCCTTCCATTGCCGGAAATCCGGCTCCTCCGGCAGCTTGCGTGCGGCGCGCAAGACGTCGATCACCGCCGAGTCGGTCGGCTCCTGGTCGAGGAACGCGGCATCGAGATCCCACAGCGCGCGATAGGCCGCATTATAGAAGGTCAGCCGATGATCGGCGCCGAACATGGCGACCCCGGTGGAAAGCTGATCGAGCGTGCGGCGATGCGCGTCGGCGAGCCGGGACAGCACGCTGCGCATGGTTTCGACTTCGGTGGCGTCGATGCCGATGCCGACGCTGCCGGACGCGGTCTGAAAATCAAGCACGTCGAAGGTCCGTCGCGATCCGGCGACGACCGCGCGCAGCCGGCCGGCATAGCCGCCGCTGTCGCGCGCCCGCGCGATGTTTTCGCGCCCGACGCTATCGAGCAGTTCGAGGTGCCGTTCGACCGCGTCGGCGGCATTTTTGGCTTCGACGGCGCGGATGTAAGCGGCATTGACGTAGCCGAGCCGGCCCAAGGCGTCCCGCGTCCAGACCGGTGACGGCAATGCCTCGACCAAGGCGCGCAACGAACCGGCTTCAGCCGACAATTTTTCGTAACGGCCGACCAGTTCGACCAGTTCGCGCTTGATCCCGCTGGCGTCTTTAAGGCGAAGCACGGCGCGGCCGCCGATAGCGCGGCCCTGCGCTTCGATCGGCTGGCCGGATAGCGTCGTGAATGTCATCGCGAAGGCTTCGCCGCGTTCGCGCAAGCCGTCGACGGCGCGTTCAATCGCGGTGGCTTTGCCGGGATCGAGCCAGCTGCCGAAGGCGAGCACGCGATGCGAGGCGGCAACCCCGACTGCGGCGGGATCGCCGTCGATGCGAGGCTCGTCGGAGCCCGCCGGCCACACCACTATGACCTGCGGTTCCGAAAGCATCAGCGCTTTGGCGCGATCGGTTTCGTCGCGCAGTCGCGCAATCTCGCCCTGCGACCATGCTTCGAGCCGTGCGGCGCGCGCCCGGCTGCGCACCAGCATGACCGCGGTTACGACGGCAAACAATACGACACCAACAACCAGCGCGAGAAACACGATGGCATGCTGATCGACGCTGCGATGCGCGGTTAGGACGAGTTCTTCCAGCGCCAGCGCCGGTTGTTCGGTCGCGCCCGCGGGGAACGGTTTTAGCGCGCCTAATGCGACGCCGACGGCAGCGCCGGAAGCGGCGCGGAATCCGCCGATTCCTCGCCGCCGCCCATAGCTTCGGCCGATCCGGATCGTGTCCGGCATGCCCCTTTGCCTCTGCTGGCCGCCACCGCCATTCGCCAGCGGGTATGTCGCGCCAAGACTTCGCGAATCGCATGACTTTACTCTCAAGCGGAATCGCGCCGAAAGAGTCCAGATCGTGAACGGGAGTTGCAGCAGCGAGCCTGGGTCAGTTGCGCAAGGCGCCCCTGGTTATGGGCTTTTCCAGCGCCTGCGCGTCGCGCGCCAGATCTTCGACGCTGATGCGGGCCAACGCCACGCCAAATTCATGCTCGGCCGTGGCCATCGCGGGAAGCACGATCTTGTCGAGAAGCTCGGAACCGGCATGCTCGGTGTCGGCGTCATCAACCGTCCCGGCGGCGCGCAAAATGTCATTGGCTGAGACGTGACGGCGGTCGCGCGCAAGCTCATAGCCACCCCGCGGGCCGCGGATGCCGTTCAGAATTCCGCAGCGCACCAAAGCCTGCAACACCGGTTCGAGATGCCGTGGCGGGAGTCCATGACGTGCCGCCAGCGCCTTTGCTGAAATAGGCTGACCATGCGCCTGCAATGCGACGTCAATCACCGCAGCGACGGCAAGGACTGCTTTACGTGGAAGCAGAGGCATCGAGGAAAAAAACATCGAAGGAGGGAAGTTAGTTCGGCTGTTCCCGTAATATATTAGGGCTAAGATTCCGTCCAGTTGAACGCGCCGTTAACGGGGCCTGTCGACAGTCTTCGAGGCGCTGCCTGTGGAACCAAATCCGCCTGAGGCACGTTTAGTCGAGTCCAGGTCATTCGATTCAACAAGTTCTGCGTGTTGTATCGGCGCGATTACCAGTTGCGCGATACGCATTCCGCGCTCAACGACGAATGTTTCGGCGCCGTGATTTACAAGAATTACTTGTAATTCTCCGCGGTAATCGGCGTCGATCGTTCCGGGTGCGTTGAGCACGGTCACGCCGTGACGGAGCGCAAGGCCGGAGCGCGGGCGAATCTGCGCTTCGTTGCCTGGCGGCAGGGCAATCGCAATCCCGGTCGGAATGAGCGCGCGGCCACCGGGAGCAATCTCCACCGGGCCTTCGCTTAGCGCGGCGACTAGATCGAGGCCGGCGGCGAGGGCTGTTTGATAGGCGGGCAACGGCAGATCAGCACCGTGCGGCAGCCGCATGACGCGGACCTCGACGCTCACCGTTCGGCCCCGCCGAGCACGGCCGCGATCCGATCGACCAGCATGCGTGCGACGTCTTCCTTCGATTGGGTCGGCCAATGCTCGACGCCCGCGGTGGTGATCAGATGAATGGTATTGGCATCGCCGCCCATGATGCCGGTTTGCGGTGAAACGTCGTTGGCAAGAATCCAATCGCAGCCCTTCTTGGCGAGTTTGAGCTTGGCATTGGCGATGACGTCATCGGTTTCCGCGGCAAAGCCGATAACGAGTGGCGGACGCCCGGATTTGCGGTGCGCAATCGTCGCCAGAATATCGGGGTTTTCGACGAGCTTGAGCGTCGGGATGCGGCCGTTCTGTTTTTTGATTTTGTGTGTGCCCGCTTCCTCGCTACGCCAATCCGCCACCGCGGCGGCAAAGACGGCAATGTCGGCCGGGAGCGCGCGTTCGACGGCTTCGAGCATCTGCCGCGCGGTTTCGATTTTGACGACTTCGACGCCAAGCGGATCGGGCAGGTTGACCGGGCCGTGCACCAGGACGACTTCCGCCCCCGCGGCGGCCGCGGCCGCGGCGATGGCGTGACCTTGCTTGCCGGACGAACGGTTGGCGATGAAGCGCACCGGATCGATCGGCTCGGCCGTCGGACCTGAGGTGACGAGAACGCGCTTGCCGGCGAGCGCTCTGCCACGGCGCAACAAGGCTTCCGCCCCGGCCACGATTTCCGGTACCTCGGCCATGCGGCCAACACCGGCCTCGCCGTGTTCGGCCATTTCGCCCGCATTGGGACCGACGAGATGGCAGCCGTCGGCGGTAAGTTGCGCTACATTGCGTTGCGTCGCCTTTCTTGCCCACATCTGCGGGTTCATCGCCGGCGCAATAAGGATCGGCTTATCGGTAGCCAGCAGCACTGCGCTGGCGAGGTCGTCGCCATGCCCGCCGGCCATCTTCGCTATCAGGTCGGCCGTGGCCGGCGCGACGATCACAAGATCGGTATCGCGCGCGAGGCGGATATGGCCGATATCGAATTCGCGCTGCGGATCGAACAGATCGGTGTGGGCGGGCTCGCCGGCGAGCGCGCCGGCAGCGAGCGGCGTGACAAATTGCTGTGCGGCCCCGGTGAGGATGCAGCGCAGCTCGGCGCCGCGGTCTTGCAGGCGCCGGATCAGATCGAGCGATTTATAGGCGGCGATGCCGCCGCCGATGACGAGCAAGATACGCAGCCGCCGGGCCTCGGCGGGCCGCGTGCTTCGGCGCGCCGGCTGCGCGAGCGGCTCGAAATTCTCTTGGATGTCGCGGCCCGTCTCCGCGGCCGCTTCGCGCAAGATGACGCGGACCTCGTCTTCCATCGAGCGGCCGTGCCGTACCGCGCGCAGGCGCAAAAGCTTCTTAAGCTTCTCGTCGAGCTGACGGACGGTCAGACTGGCCAAGGCAGTTCTCCTAAGAGCATCCTAGCGGCGCAATGATTGCATTGCAATCAATGCGATCACAGGTTTTTGAGGGCCAGCCAAAGCAGGAGAGCGGCGATCGCCCACAGCGCCCGCATGGTCCAGCGGCCGATGCGCGCCTCGGCTCTGCCGATCTCGGCGACGGTGTCCGGCGACGGCACGAGACCGTTGCGGGTCGCTTCCTCGAGCTGGCCGAGAATGCGGGCGCCACGCGCCAGCAGGCCCGGCGCGTTGCTGAGGAAGCGGCGGAGTTCGGCCATGCCTTGGCCGGCGCTTTCCAGCGCACCGACCGGACCGAGATAGCGGGTCATCCATTCGCGCACCACCGGCTCGGCGGTGCGCCACAGATCAAGCTTGGGGTCGAACGAGCGAGCCACGCCCTCGACCACTACCATGGTCTTTTGCAACAGCAGGAGCTCGGGCCGCGTACGCATATCGAACAGGCCGGTGACGTCGAACAGCAAAGAGAGCAGCTTTGCCATCGATATATCTTCGGCGGTGCGGTTATGGATCGGCTCGCCGATAGCCCGCAGTGCTTGGGCGAAATCGTCGATCGAATGGTGCGGCGGCACATAACCAGCCTCGAAGTGCACTTCGGCGGTACGGTGATAATCGCGGGTGATGAAGCCGTGCAAAATCTCGGCAAGGAACAGGCGTTCTTTCGGGCCGAGCCGCCCCATGATGCCGAAATCGACCGCAACGAGACGGCCGTCATCGTCGACAAACAAGTTGCCGGGATGCATGTCGGCATGAAAGAAGCCGTCGCGCAGCGCGTGGCGCAGAAAGGACTGGATCAAAATGCGCGCGAGTTGCGGCAAGTCGAAGCCCTTGGCTTGGAGTTGCGCGCGATCCGATAACGGCGTGGCGTCGATCCATTCCAGCGTCAGCACTTCCTTGGTGGTGCGGTCCCAGTCGACCACCGGCACGCGAAAATCCGGATCCGCTTTGGTGTTATCGGCCATTTCCGACAGCGCGGCGGCCTCAAGGCGGAAGTCCATTTCGACTGTTACCGAGCGCCGCAGCGTTTCTACCACCTCGACCAGGCGAAGCCGCCGCGCTTCCGCGGACAGGCTTTCGGCATGCCGTGCGGCAAAGGCGAGGTCGGTGAGATCGTCGTGAAAACGCCGATCGACCCCGGGCCGCAGGAGCTTGACCGCAACGGCGCGCGTCTCGGTCGCGGTGGCGACCGTGGCCCGGTGCACCTGTGCGATCGAGGCGGCGGCGACCGGCGGCCCGAAACTCGCAAAGATCGAAGCAAGCGGGCGTCCGAAGGCGGCGGCGACCGCCGCTTCGGCGTCAGCCTGCGGGAACGGCGGCATCTGATCCTGCAAGCTTTCTAGATCCTGAGCCAATCGACCGCCTACGACATCCGGCCGGGTGGCCAGAAATTGTCCGAGTTTCACATAGGCGGGTCCGAGCAGGTTGAGCGCCGTGGCCAGCGGTGTCCCTGCGGGATGAGTTGATCGCCGTTCGAATAGCCGCGCAATGCGTAGAAAAGGCCGTGCCGGTAATGGAACCATTGCCGGATCGAGAGCCCCGAAGACGCCCTCACGGGCGAACACGAAGGTTGCGCGGCCGAGGCGGACGAGATGCGTGGGAGCCGAGGTCACAAACGCCAGCCGGAATGAAGCGCCACGATGCCGCCGCTCATGGTCTGGAACGAAACCCGGGCAAACCCGGCGCCCCGCATCATGGCGGCAAAGTTTTGCGGCGACGGGAAGCGGCGGATCGATTCCACGAGATAGCGATAGGATTCGGCATCGCCGGCAACGAAGCGGCCGAGTATCGGAATGACGTTGAACGAATAAAAGTCGTACAGCCGGTCGAGGCCGGGGACATCGACGGCGGAGAATTCGAGGCAGTGGAATTGGCCGCCGATCTTGAGCACGCGATGGGCCTCGGCGAGCGCCTGCTCGATCCGCGGTACGTTGCGGATACCGAAGGCAATGGTCACGGCATCGAAGCTGCGGTCGGCAAACGGCAGCGCCTCGGCATTACCTTCCGTGAAGGTGACGGCATCGCCCAGCGCGCGTGCTGCCGCGCGTTCGCGGCCCACCTCGAGCATGTCGGGATTGATGTCGCAGACGGTGGCGTGGGTTGCCGCACCGCCACGCGCAAGGACGCGGAAAGCGATATCGCCGGTGCCGCCGGCAACATCGAGCAGCGCGAACGGCAGGCTCCGCGGCGGCGCCACCGCGGTGACCAAAGCGTCCTTCCAGGCGCGATGGAGTCCGAACGACATCAGGTCGTTCATCAAATCGTAGCGGCGCGCCACGCTGTGGAACACGTCATCGACCAGCGCCTGCTTGTCCTCAAGCGGCACTTGCCGGGCGCCGAAATCGGTCTCTTTTCGCTCTGACTGGGTCATGGTGCTCCTGCGGGGAGACGATAGCGCGGCGCGAGGCGCGGCGCTACAAAGCCCGGGCAAGGCTTACCGGACGCGGAAGCCCGTGGGGAGGTAAAATGATGGACCGGACAGTCCGCGACCTAACGCCAAATAGTTGAATGCCCGAACTCCCCGAAGTCGAGACGGTGCGCCGAGGGCTTGAGCCCGCGATGGATGGCGCGCGATTTAGCAAGGTCGAGGTTCGCCGCGGCGATTTGCGCTGGCCGCTGCCGAAGGATTTCGCCAAGCGGCTTACCGGCACGACCGTGACCGGCCTCGGCCGGCGCGCCAAATACCTGCTGGCCGATCTTTCCTCGGGCGATGTGTTGGTCATGCATCTCGGCATGTCGGGCTCGTTTCATGTTTTCGCAGGCAACGACAGGCGCCTCGGCCGCTACTATCACGAGCGCGAAAAACACCTCGCGCACGATCATGTCGTTTTTCACATGTCTTCCGGTGCCACCGTGACCTTCAACGATCCGCGCCGCTTCGGCTCGATGAAGCTCGTCGCGCGGGACAAGATCGATGCCGAACCGCTCCTGAAGGGTCTCGGCCCCGAACCGCTCGGCAATGCCTTCGATGCCGCAATGTTGGCCCGGGCCTGCCGAGGCAAAAAGACCAGCCTGAAGGCGGCACTCTTGGACCAGCGCATCGTCGCCGGGCTGGGCAATATCTATGTCTGCGAAGCGCTGCATCGCGCGCAGCTGTCGCCTAAGCGCCGCGCTTCGACCATCGCCGGCAAAAGCGGCGTCGCCAATGAACGCGCCGAACACCTGGTCGACGCCATCAAGACGGTCCTCAACGCGGCAATCAAGGCCGGCGGATCATCGCTGCGCGATCATCGGCTTACCGACGGCGAACTTGGCATGTTCCAGCATAATTTCCGCGTCTATGATCGTGAGGGCGAACCCTGCCCAACCGTGGGCTGCAGCGGAGTCATCAAACGCGTGGTGCAAACCGGCCGCTCGACGTTTTACTGTCCGGTATGCCAGAAATAATCTGGCCTCGCCGTTCTGCCGGGAGAGAGCGTTCATGAGCAACGAAAATATCGTCGTCGAAACCCGCGGCCGTGTCGGACTGATCAGGCTCAACCGGCCGCAGGCGCTCAATGCGCTCAATCGCGCGCTGATGGACGAATTGGCGCGGGCGATCGACGCCTTCGATGCCGACGGCAATATTGGCTGCATCGTTATCACCGGCTCCGACAAGGCTTTCGCCGCGGGCGCCGACATCAAGGAGATGGTCGGCAAGGATTTTAACGATGCATTCCTCGGCGATTTTTGCGCGAGTTGGCATCGTGTCGCTGCGGCGCGAAAGCCGGTGGTCGCCGCGGTCGCGGGCTTTGCGCTCGGCGGCGGCTGTGAACTCGCTTTGCAATGCGACGTCATCATTGCCGCCGACAATGCGAAATTCGGCCAGCCGGAAATCAAGCTCGGCATTATTCCGGGCATCGGCGGCACACAGCGGCTGACGCGTGCGGTCGGCAAGGCCAAAGCCATGGACCTGATCCTGACCGGCCGCATGATGGACGCGCAGGAAGCCGAACGCTCGGGCGTCGTTTCCCGCGTGGTGCCGCTCGCCAATCTGGTCGAAGAGGCGCTCAAGATCGCCGAAACGATCGCGGCAATGTCGCTGCCCTCGGTGTTGGCGGCGAAAGAGGCGGTTAATCGGGCGTCCGAGACATCGCTTGCCGAGGGCATACGCTTTGAACGGCGCATCTTTCATTCGCTGTTCGCGACCGCCGACCAGACAGAAGGCATGACGGCCTTCATCGAGAAGCGGCCGGCCAATTTTCAAAACAAGTAGCGGCGGTTATTTCCGTACGCAGATCAGGCGGACGATGGATTGGTCCATCATCGTGTTGCCGGTGCCGGGCGCCACGGCGAGTATCGCTATGCCTTGTGTCGCGAGAAAAGACCGCACCGCGGCAGCCGGCACCACTATAGCCTGCGGCGGCATGGCGATGGCGCCGGCGACCACCGCCGATTTCAAGGCCACAATACCGGCGAACCGCCCCTGTCCGTCGACTGCCGCCGCCCCGGAAAAGCCGGGGCTTGGTGACGGTGCGAGACCGTGATCGTTCAGTTCCGCGGTAGCGCGGGTGACCGTGCCGTTGCCTGCCTGCGCGAGCGGGTCGGCGATACCGAACAAAGTGAGGTCGGTCGTGGCGGTCCCATTGCCGCCGAGCCGCGCCGGAACCAGATTGCGCGCACCGTAAAGCCGCAGCAATGCGATATCGTTCGTTTTGTCCGTGGCAATGACATCGGCATGGCCGAGACCGGGCACTGTTATGGCTTGGCAATCCTCGATGATGTCGGCGGTGCTGAGAAGCGCGCCGCGATTCGACGCCACGATGGCGCTGCCGTATTCCACACCGCGTTTGTGGCCGGTCGCCGCGACAGCGTTCGGGTCGGGGAATCCGACGAAGGTGTCGGCTACGGCGATCGCGATCGAAGCCATCGTGCCTTCGGTGGCTTGGTCATAGAGGATGGTGACGCCGCGCACCTCGCTGCCGCTCGACTGCGCGCGGAGGACGAATTTTTTCAGATGCTGTTCGCCGATGATGACAAAAGAACCCGGATCGAGCGCGCTATAGGCGATCTGCCGTTGCGACGTTTTCTTTTCCTGGTCGAACAGCGCAGCCAATGAGGCGTCGTGCAGGCTGAAGGTTTCGATCTGGACTTGGCCAAGCGCCGAAGTCCAGCGGCTACCGGTCCGAGCCGCGCTGGCGCGCGGAACAAGCTTCTCCGGTACGCCGAGCCGCGCGCCGGTCGCGCTATCGTCGATCAGTCGCCAGCCGACTGTGGCCTCGTGTCTCGTTGCGGCGTCCGCAAGCAAACCATGCTCCTGATCGCCGAGCACGCCGGTTTCCTTGCCGCTATTGCGCCGCTGGAAAGCTTTGATGGCGTCGAGCGTGCGGGCGCCGATCTCTTCGGCGCTGAGGCCTTCGAAATAGCCGAGCCAAGCCAGATCGGCCTGGATAGCGAGCCGATCGGCCTCGGGAATTGCTGCAAGCGCCGGTGGCAACGCGGCATGCGTGCTTTTCGCCGCAGCCGCGCCTTTGGCCGACGTGGTCCTTTTCGCGGAGGGAGCCTTGGTACGCGTCACGGGTGCGGATTTCGCCGCAGCGGGCTTGGTTGCTTGCTGGGCAAATGCCGGGGCACCTGCCATCAGCAGGCCGACCGCAAGGCTTACGACCCTCGCATTCATAGCGGCACCCGATGCTGACTGCGTCAGCGTAACGGAAGGATGCGCCAAGGCCAACTTTTGGCTGGGCCCAAGGCATGGGTCGCCCGGCGCGGCGTTGCGACCTATATTGTGGGCATGCTGAGCGCCCAATTGAGTGCCGACGAACTTGAGCGTTACGCACGCCACATCGTATTGCGCGAGGTCGGTGGCCCGGGCCAAGCCGCTTTGTGTCGGGCGCGCGTTCTCGTCGTCGGCGCCGGCGGCCTCGGCGCGCCGGTGCTGCTCTATCTCGCCGCCGCCGGCGTCGGAACGCTTGGCATCGTCGACGATGACGTCGTCGCGCTGTCGAATTTGCAGCGGCAGGTGATCCACGCTACGCCGGATATCGGCGCGCCGAAAACCGGCACCGCGGCTACGGCGATCCGCAGGCTCAATCCCCATGTGGCCGTTGCGGAGCATAATTTTCGGCTGACGGCGGCGAACGCTCTCGAACTGATCGGCGATTACGACTTGGTCGCCGACGGCTCCGATAATTTCGCCACGCGCTATCTCGTCGCCGATGCCTGCTATTTCGCCAAGAAGCCGCTTGTGACGGCGGCGCTCGGCACATTCGACGCCACGCTGACCACGATCCGCGCCCATGAGCGTTCAGCCGACGGCGCGCCGAACCCGACCTACCGTTGCCTCTTTCCCGAGCCGCCGCCGCCCGGCACCGTGCCGGCTTGCGCCGAGGCCGGCGTGCTCGGCGCCCTGGCTGGCGTCATCGGCTCGATGATGGCGCTTGAAACCATCAGAGAGATTGTCGGCTTTGGCGAGAGCCTGGTCGGCCGGCTGGTCATGATCGACGCCCGCGCCATGCGGTTCGAAACGCTGCGCTATGGTTGGGATCCGGCGAATCCGTTGTCAGGCGAACATCCGACAATCAAGGACCTTTCGGTGCATGTCTGATATGGCTACTCGCTCCGACTCTATTTCCTCCGGTCCTACTTGCTCCACGTCGCCATGATGGTCGAGCCCTTGAGCACTGACCATTTATTGTCGCCGGCACTCACCACCGTGAAGCAATTGGCCCCGGCGCCCTTCCAGGTGGTGCAGAAACCGTCCTTGGAAAGCTTCCATGTTCCCTCGCCCTTGGCGCCGCCGCCGCCGGCCGGTTCGCGTTTCATCTTGCCGTCGGCCGTAAAGGTCATCTTGAACTTGACGTTGGATGTTGTCGCCGCGGTGAATGGCTGGCCGTTGAAAAAGGCCGTCTGAATGGCAGTCGGCGCAAGTTTTGTGGGTGGGGCCGCCCATGCCGGTGTAGCGCAGACGATTACCGCAGCGATACCCGCGATCCCGCCCATGAGTTGAGCACGCATCGAGACCCCCCAAATCCCGTGATTCCCGCACGCCACGATACGTTAGCGCGTTTGCCGATGATACACGCTGTTCGGCCGCATATCGGTCGCGGAAGCCACCCGGTTCGTCATGTTGAAGAAGGCAGCAACCGCAGAAATATCCCAGATGTCGCGGTCGCTAAAACCGCAGCGGCGCAACTTAGCGCGATCCTCGTCCTCGACGAGCCATGGCTCGGCAGTGAGCCTCACGGCGAAATCGAGCATCGCTCGCTCGCGTTGTGACAGCCGCGCCGCGCGATAATTCATCACCATCAATTCGCCGAGCGGTGGGTCGCCGGACAATTGCCGTACCGCAGCGCCGTGGGCGACCAGGCAATAATAGCAGTGATTATGTGACGACACCGCGACCGCGATCATCTCGCGTTCGAGTTTGCTCAAGCCCGAAGGCGCCAGCATCAAATCGTTATACAGAGCGACAAAACCCGCGAGCTTGGCCGGGTCGAACGCATAGGCTTTCAGCACGTTGGGAACGAAGCCGAGCTTTTCCTCACATTTGGCGAAATAGGCCGCCATGTCGGGCGAAAGCGGTGCCGGCGGCAGGTTCAGCGCAGTAATTGTGTTGTCGTCGCCCACCGTCGCGCCGATGCGAGGCTTTGCGATGGGGCGTGGAGCTTTGCTACTGCGTTTGGTCATGGTCATCCTCGGCGATCTTTGGCTGTCGGCACAATCGAGCCGCTCGTTGCACCGCAAAGTGAGATTATAACGACGGCTGTTTTTGCGTCTCCCGCGCAAGCCGCCGCTGGCGGACGAGCACGTAAAGCGAGTAGTATTATCCGGAACTGATAACGGACGGTAGGGAGGGGCGCGATGAACATCCAGAATGGTCCGAGGCACGCCGGCGACTATGAAAGCGTGGCGCTGATCGAGGCCGCGACCATCTTGCTCGCCAAGCGCAACGGCGAAATTCCCCGGGATTTCCTGACCAACCTGTTCGGCCTTGCCGTTCCGGACGATCTCGAGCGTTACACGGCCGAGGAGCTGGCGGGCATCGCCGAGCAATCCTGGTCGTTTTTCGCCACGCGCCAGAGCGGCGTGCCTAAGCTCCGCTTCGAGCCGGCCGCGGCGAGGACGGGCATATCGGTGCTCGAGATCATCAACGACGACATGCCGTTTTTGGTCGACTCCGTGGTCGGCGAACTGACCCAGCGTGGCGTCGACATCCGCCTGTTCGTCCATCCGGTATTTTTTGTCGAGCGCGATGCCGCGGGCAAGCTCGTCACATTTCGGAGCGCGCGCACCGTCGGGACGCACAGCGAAAGCTTCATTCACGTGCACGTCGCGGGAATCGCCGACGCCGCGCAGCGCGAGGAAATCCTGCGCGAACTCGAAGCCATCCTGGGGGATGTGGGCATTGCCGTCCAGGATTGGCAGCCGATGCTGGCGCGGGTCAACGGCATGGTTGCCGATCTACGCACCAACCCACCGCCGCTTCCGGTCGACGAAATCGCGGAAACCATCCATTTCCTAGAATGGATGGCGGATGACCATTTTACGTTCCTTGGCGCGCGCGATTATTCCTTTAGCGAAAAAGGCGACGCACGAGAGCCGGCACTCGAACCAGCGTTCGAGACCGGGCTCGGTCTGTTGCGATCGCGCGAAATGCGGCTGCTGCGGCGCGGCAAACAGCTGGTGAACATCACGCCCGAGATGGTCGAATTCCTCAAAGAGCCGAAGCTGATCATCGTCACCAAAGCGGCGGTGCGCTCGCGCGTACACCGGCGCGTGCATCTCGACTATATCGGCATCAAGCGCTTCGACCGCGCCGGCAGGCTTATCGGCGAGCGCCGCTTCTGTGGCCTGTTTACCTCGACCGCTTATACGCGTCCGGCCCGCACGATCCCCTATCTGCGGCGGAAGCTCGACACGATTCTCCGCCGCGCCGGCTTCGATCTGTCGAGTCATTCCGGCAAGGCGCTGGTCAATGTGCTGGAAAATTATCCGCGCGACGAATTGTTTCAGATCGACGAGGATACGCTCTATCAATTCTCGCTCGCCATTCTGCAGCTCGACGAGCGCCCGCGGGTGCGGGTACTGCCGCGCCGCGATCGATTTGACCGCTTCGTGTCGATCCTCGTCTACACGCCGCGCGACCGCTATGACGGCCAGATCCGCGCCGCGATCGGCAACTATCTGGCGACCGCCTATAAGGGACGCTTAACGGCCTATTACCCGTTCTTCGCGGAAGGGCCGCTGGTGCGCATTCATTACATCATCGCGCGCTATGAGGGCGAAACACCCAATCCGGACCGCGCCGAACTCGACCGCGCCGTCGAAGCAATCGTGCGCAACTGGACCGACGGGCTCCGCGAGGCGCTCGGCGGCAGCGCCGATCCACGCCGCGAGCAAAGCCTGTTCGCGCGCTATCGCGACGCCTTCCCGGTCGACTACCGCGAAGTTTATCCGCCGGCCACGGCGGTGGCCGATATCGGCGTCATCGAGCCGCTCGCTGAAGAGCGTCCGCTCGGCGTCGAACTCTATCGCGAGGCGGAGGAGGGTCCGCAAAGCGCCGGTTTGAAAGTATTCAGCCGCAATCGTCCGATCCCTTTGTCGGAACGCGTGCCGGTCCTGGAGAATATGGGCTTCCGCGTCGTCGACGAGCGCACCTATCACATCCGGCCGGATGGCTCAGCCGAAGTCTGGTTTCACGACATGACGCTTGAAAGCGCGCTCGGTCAGGATTTCGATCTGCCCGCGCTCAAGGAGCGGCTGCAAAGCTGCTTCCTGGTCGTGATGGGCAAAAAGGCGGAGAGTGACGGTTACAATGCGCTGGTCTTGGCGAGCGGACTGGGCTGGCGCGACGTTGCGCTGATCCGGGCGATTTCACGCTTCCTGCGCCAGATCCGCGTGCCCTATTCGCAGGACTATATGTGGACGACGCTGCGTAAATATCCGGCCATCGCCGCGCAGGTCGTCGATTTATTCCACACCCGTTTCGATCCGCATCCGTCGGCGCCGCAAGACGGCCGCGCCGCGCGCGAAGCCGGTATCGTGGCCGCTATCGAAACGGCCTTAGAGGGTGTCGAAAGCCTGGACGAGGATCGCATCCTGCGTCACTTCGTCAACGCGGTGACGTCGGCGATCCGTACCAATTTTTATCAGCTCGGTCCCGACGGCCTGGTCAAGGACACCATCGCAATCAAATTTTCGAGCCGCAAGGTCGACGGTATGCCGCTGCCGCGGCCGCTCTACGAAATCTTCGTGTATTCGCCACGCGTCGAGGGCGACCATCTGCGCTTCGGCAAAGTGGCGCGCGGCGGCATCCGCTGGTCCGACCGGCCGCAGGACTTCCGCACCGAAGTCCTCGGGCTGGTCAAGGCACAGAACGTCAAGAATGCCGTGATCGTGCCGGTCGGCGCCAAAGGCGGCTTCGTGCCAAAATACCTGCCAAGCGGCGGGCCGCGCGAAGCGATCCAGGCCGAAGGCGTCGCGTCCTATAAGACGTTTATTTCCACGCTCCTCGACATCACCGACAATATCGTTCCCGGGACGACGGGCGTCATTCCTCCCACCGACGTCGTGCGTCATGAGGGGGACGACCCGTATCTCGTCGTGGCGGCCGACAAGGGCACGGCGACTTTTTCGGATATCGCCAACGAACTCGCGATCGCGCACGGCTTCTGGCTGGGCGACGCCTTCGCGTCGGGCGGCTCGGCCGGCTACGACCACAAAAAGATGGGCATCACGGCGCGCGGCGCCTGGGAATCGGTGAAGCGGCATTTTCGCGAGATGGACATCAATATCGCGACCACGCCATTCACGACGGTCGGGGTCGGCGATATGTCGGGCGACGTCTTCGGCAACGGGCTGTTGCGCGAGACGACGACCAAGCTGGTTGCCGCCTTCGACCACCGCGACATTTTCATCGATCCGGACCCCAATCCAGGGCCCGCCTTTGCCGAGCGCAAGCGCATGTTCGACCTGCCGCGCTCGAGTTGGCAAGACTACGACAAGTCGCTGATCTCCAAGGGCGGCGGCGTCTATTCGCGCAAGGCCAAGGACATCGAGCTGTCGCCGGAGGCGCAAAAGCTGTTCGGCGTCGGCGATCACGTAACGCCGCAGGATCTGCTGCGCGCCATTCTCAAGGCGCCGGTGGAGTTGCTCTTCTTCGGCGGCATCGGCACCTATATCCGCGCATCGGATGAAAGCGAGGAAGCCGCCGGCGATCGCGCCAACGATCCGATCCGCATCGCCGCCAAGGATTTGCGCTGCAAAGTGATCGGCGAGGGCGCCAATCTCGGCATGACGCAACGCGGCCGCATCGAGGCTGCGTCCAAAGGCATCAGGCTGAACACAGACGCGATCGACAATTCCGCGGGCGTGAACACCTCCGATATGGAGGTGAATATCAAGATCGCGCTGAGCATCCCATTGCGCGACGGGCGTCTGGCGATGCCGGCGCGTAATGCGTTCCTCGCCGAAATGACCGACGAAGTCGCGGCCCTAGTATTGCGCAATAATTATCAGCAGACTCTTGCGCTATCGTTGTCGCAGCGCCGCGGGATGGAGGATTTCGGCTTTCTGCAACGCCTCATCCAGACGCTCGAAGCCCGCGGCCTGCTCGACCGCGCCGTCGAATTCCTGCCGGACGACATGCAACTTGCCGAGCGCCGCCGCCGTTCGCAGACCTTCACGCGGCCGGAACTTTCGGTTTTGCTCGCCTATGCCAAGCTGACGCTCTACGATGATCTGCTCGAGTCGACGGTTCCGGACGATCCCTATCTGGCGCGCGAACTGCTGCGTTATTTTCCGGCCGCGATACCGCAGCGCTATCCCGATGCACTTGATCAGCATCGGCTGCGCCGTGAGATCATCACCACGCATCTGACCAATTCCATGATCAACCGCGGCGGGCCGTCACTGATCGTGCGCATTGCCGACCAGACTGGAGCCGTGCCGGCGGCGATCGCTTCGGCCTTCGCGCTGGTGCGCGACAGCTACGGCATGCCGGCGCTGAATGCAGGGATCGACGCGCTCGACAACAAGATACCCGGCAGTGTCCAGCTCGAACTCTATGCGGCGGTGCAGGACCTCCTCCTCGACCGCATTATCTGGTGTTTGCGCAATGTCGATCTCACCAAGGGGCTGGCCGCCGCGGTGACGCATTATCGCGACGGCATCGCCGCGGTGTCGGCAGCCCTTGGCGGTGCGCTATCACCGGAACTCAGTAGTGCGCGCGCCGCGCGCCGGCAGGAACTCAGCAGCGCCGGCGTGCCCGAGGAGCTTGCCGGCCGCCTTGCCGATCTGCGGGCGCTCACGGCGGCGCCCGATATCGTGCAGGTCGCCGGCCGCACCGGCAAACCGGTCGGCGAGGTCGCCGCGACCTATTTTGCGGCAGGCGCGTTCTTCCAGCTCGACCGCATCGCCGGCGCCGCGAGCGCGATCCCGGTCACCGATTACTTCGATCGGCTGGCGCTCGACCGGGCCCGCGACTCGATCGGCGATGCCGAGCGGCGGCTTACGGCGGCCATGGTCGGCAACGGCGCGATCGGCGCCGGCGCCGTCGAGACCTGGGTCGCGCCGCGCAAGGATGAAGTCGAGCGTATCCGCATGTCGATCCATGAGATCGCCAATTCGGGCCTTACGCTGTCAAAGTTGTCGGTTGCGGCAAGCCTGCTCGGCGATCTGGTAAAAAACTGACACGCGCGGCCGAACAATCCGGCTTGTTGCAACGTCGTGCCGCAAAACAAGGCTCCGCCGCGAAAAAAGAACCCCAAGCAGTTACGCCGCTTGGGGTTCTTGAGTTGTTGCCTCAACACAGGCTTATCTGGCCGGGCGACGGGGTGTCGGGGGATGGGGAGCCGCCCGGTCGGCCTTAATGCTCAACAGATAGGGTGGTGGCCGGCCGCCGCAATGTAGATCACGTCTTAGTGTTGTCCGGGCCGTGCGGATAAGAAGGTACAGCTACGTGTTTTCCGCATGCCTTCAGAAGTTCGTCACAAATCTTTCCAAGAAAATCCTGTCCGGCCGCTGTTCCCCTCTGGTTACAGCTAATCTTTCTCTTCCGCATTGCATCATAGAAAACCATTCTTCCCTGCAGCTAAACTCCGCGACGGACAAGGTCGTGCTGTTGCGATAGCATCGCGTGCTTTCGGTTATTCAACGCTCCGTCCTGATAGCAACGTGAAAGAGGAGCGGCGGCCGGACGAGGATTTGAGCAACGGCGATATGAGCGTTCTCGACTCACTGCAACCGCTTTATTCCGCGGCCGGCTTCGCGGTCGGCCTGTTAGTCGGATTGACCGGTGTCGGCGGCGGCTCGCTGATGACCCCGCTTCTCATTTTACTGTTCGGCATCCACCCGGCGACGGCCGTCGGTACCGACTTGCTCTATGCCGCCGCGACCAAGACCGCCGGCAGTGCCGTGCATGGCTTCAACCGGACCATCGATTGGCGCGTCGTCCGGCTATTGGCGACCGGCAGCGTACCGGCGACGGTCGTGACGATCCTTGCTCTGAGTCACCTCGGCATCAACAGCGTTGCGGCGCGCAATCTGATCACGGTGTTCCTGACCGTTGCGTTGTTCCTGACAGCGGCAAGCTTGGTGTTCCGCGACAAGATCGTCGGGCGCTTCGCGGCGCGGCTTAATGCCTTGCAGCCCGACGAGGTGGCGACGCTCACCATAACGGTCGGCGCTGTCCTCGGCGTGTTGGTGTCGATTACGTCTGTCGGCGCCGGCGCAATCGGCGTCACGGCGCTGATCCTGCTTTATCCGAACTTGCCGACGGCGCGCATCGTCGGATCCGATATCGCTCATGCGGTGCCGCTGACGCTCGCCGCGGGGATCGGGCATTTGTTCCTGGGCTCCATCAATGTCGTGGTCTTGCTGTCGCTGCTCGTGGGATCGATCCCGGGAATTTTGATCGGCAGCCATGCGGCCGCGCACATTCCCGAAAAGGCGCTTCGTCTCGTGCTCGCCGCAACCCTGATCGTCGTGGCGACGAAGATGATTACCGATATGCATCCAACGCCGTCACATAGCGAGCCGGTTACAGCCAGCACCGCGCGTTGATCGGGCCTCGAAGCGGCTATCCGCCGGCGTCCGGCAGGCCGTAACGGTGTAGATCCGCGCCATGTGCATCGAGCCAGGCCTTGGCGGCCTCGTGACCCGGATAGAGCCGTTGCACCAAACGCCAGAATTTCGCCGAGTGATTCATCTCGACGAGATGCGCGACTTCATGCGCGGCGAGATAGTCGAGCACCTGGCTCGGCGCGAGCACGAGCCGCCAAGAATAGGACAGTACACCCGTCGTTGAGCACGAGCCCCAGCGGCTCGATTGATCGCGCACCACGACGCGCCGCAACACCACGCCGAGATCGCGCGCGAAGCGTTGGCTGGCGCTTTCCAGGTCCCGCCTCGCCTCACGGCGCAGAAAATCGCTGATGCGCCGGTCGATATGCGGAGCCTGGCCGGCCACGCATAGCAACGGTTCGCCGCCGGCACCGGTCTCCGTCCATACCGTGCCGCGAACTCCCGGCCGATGCGCGATACGATGCGGCACGCCGCGTAGCGGCAGTACGGCGCCATCCGCGAACGGTGCCGCCTTCGGCAGCCTGCCGAGCCGTGCCGCGATCCAACCGCCGTGTTTGAGCGCAAAGGCGCTGGCTTCCTTCACCGTGCCGCGCGGCGGAATCGTGAGGACGACTTCGCGGGTCGTCGCCTGAATGCGCAGCGTATAGCGCCGCGCCTGCCGGTGCCGCCGTAGGCGCACCGGATACACCGAACTATCGAACACGATCTCGATCGTTTGCGGCTCGCTCGGGCGGCGATAAAGCAGCGCATGCTGCAGCATGGCGGAGCACCCTCGTTCCGAACTCTGGCGGCGCACATCGCACGACCCTGTCGCACGCGAATGCGAAGGCCAGAATCGGATGTCGGCGGCAATACTGCCAGATTCGAGATGCCGCTGGCGCGAAAAGTGCGTAACTGCGCCAGGCACTCAGACGGTATGCAATGCGACGCCGTTGCCGGACTTTTGCGTACTGCCGCGCGCGATGCGGCTCGACTCGCGCATCGACAGCACAAAATCCGAAATCCGCGGCACGATCTCCGAGCGGAAGCGCGAACCGTTAAACACGCCATAATGCCCGACGCCCGGCTGCAGATAGTGCACGCGGCGATCCGGCGGAATGTTGGCGCACAAGCGATGTGCCGCCTCGGTCTGGCCGACGCCGGAAATATCGTCGAACTCGCCTTCAATGGTGAGCAGCGCGGTGCGTTTGATCCGGCCCGGGTCCACCGGCCGGCCACGATGCGTCATCTGACCTTTCGGCAGCGCGTGGCGCACGAACACGGTCTCGACCGTCTGCAAATAGAATTCGGCGTCGAGGTCCATCACCGCAAGATATTCGTCATAGAACTCTTTGTGCTTCTGCGCCGAGTCGCCGTCGCCGCGCACCAAGTGAAGAAACAATTGCTTGTGCGCTTCGATATGGCGGTCGAGATTCATGCTGACGAAGCCGTTGAGCTGCAGGAAGCCCGGATAGACGTCGCGCATGAAGCCGGGGTTGGGAAACGGCACCTTGGTGATGACGTGGGTGCGAAACCAGTCGATGCCGCGCTTCTCGGCAACGTCGTTGACTTTGGTCGGGTTGACCCGTGTATCGATCGGTCCACCCATCAGCACCATCGAGGTCGGCACATAGGGATCGCCGTCGGCTTCCATCAACGCCACGGCGGCAAGCACCGGGACCGAGGGCTGACAGACCGCGACTACGTGGGTGTCGCCACCGAGCGCGTGCAGAATCGAAATCACGTAGTCGATGTAATCGTCGAGGTCGAAACTTCCTTCCGTCAGCGGCACCATGCGCGCATCGACCCAATCGGTGACATAGACGTCATGGTTGGGCAGAAATGCCTCGACCGTTCCGCGCAGCAGCGTCGCGTAGTGGCCGGACATTGGCGCGACGATGAGCAGCCGCGGCTGCGGACGTTTCGGCGGGCGTTCGAAGGTGCGTTCAAAGTGGATCAGGTTACAGAACGGCCGCTCCCAGACGGTGGAGATATGGACCGGCACGCGCTCGCCGCCGACGACCGTCGAATCGATCCGCCATTCGGGGCGGCCGTAGCGGCGCGTCGAACGCTCGAACAACTCGCAGGCCGCGGAGACGGATTTGCCGAACGTCGTGAAGGACAGCGGATTGACCGGGTTCTTGAAGAACAACCGTGTCGCATCCGCCCATGCCCGGGACGGATTGAGCGCCGCATGGCTCATCTCATAGAACCAATAGAGCGGCGTCGACAGCAATAGGCCGTTGTCGACCGGCAGCGCAGGCGCGCCGCCAAACTCTCCGATGGCCATTGAGGAACCTTGTCCGGCTTCTTGCTGCAGTGCAGCATGATTTGGATTATATGTCATAAGGCCAACATAAACGCAATTTCTTTCGTTCTTCCTATACGTAAGCCCACCTGCCTGTTCGCCGCGCCGGGCTCAACGCTTTGCTGCCATTCGCAGCGCACATATCACTCGCCGGTCTGCAGCAGCGAACCTTGGCGGCGGGCGCTCTGCAAAAGCTTGACGAACGCAAAGGCGCCGGCGGCAAACAGCACGGCGTTGAGAACCAAGGCGTCGAGCATCAGGTCGGGGCGAAACACCTTATCGACGACCAGCGAGCGCATACCTTCGAACACATAAGTCGGCGGCAACAGCCAGGCGACGTGTTGCAGCCAGACCGGCAGCGTCGTCACCGGATAATAAACACAGGTCAACGGCATGAACAGGAACATGATCGACCACGCGAGGTTTTCGGCGCCCATGCCGTTGCGCAATATCAGGCCGGACACGAAAATTCCGATCGCCCAACTGGTCAGCACCAGATTGAAGAAGAATGCCACTAACGCGAAGCCCAGCCCGTAGAGATTGAAGCCGAAAAACGCGATGGCGAGAAACGTTACCGGGACGGCGCCGATCGAGAGCCGCACCACGCTCATGACCATAAGTGCGGTCATGAATTCGAACGGCCGCAACGGGCTCATCATCAGATTGCCGATGTTGCGCGACCACATTTCCTCGAGAAACGAGATCGAAAAGCCGAGTTGCCCGCGAAACAGAATGTCCCACAGCAACACGGCGCCGATGAAGGTGCCGCCGGCGCGCGCGAAAAAGCCCGCATTGCTGGCGATGTAATATTGCAGAAAGCCCCAGGTGACCATTTGCACCGTCGGCCAATAGACGAGGTCGAGCAACCTCGGCCACGACGAGCGCAAGAGATACCAATAGCGCAGCATCATCGCCGCAATACGCCGAGACGAGCTTCCCGCCGGCCGTGCCGGGCGCGCTGGGGAAGGGGCGTTGGCAATGGAATCGGTCATTGCGCCGCCTCGCTTTCGGCGCCGTTGCCGCGGGCGACGTCGAGGAAAACCTCTTCAAGGGTGCGGCGGCCGTAGCGCGCCAGCAATTTCACCGGCGTATCGTCGTCGACGATGCGGCCCTTGTTCATGATGATGACCCGCTCGCAGAGCCGTTCGACCTCGGCCATATTGTGCGACGCGAGCAGCATCGTGGCGCGATGCTCATGGCAGTAGCGTTCGAGATGACCGCGCACCCAGTCGGCGGTATCGGGATCGAGCGACGCGGTGGGCTCATCGAGCAAAAGCACGTCCGGGTCATTGATCAGCGCCTTGGCGAGCGCCACGCGGGTCTTCTGGCCGGCCGAAAGCCGTCCGGTCGGCCGATCGAGGAAGTCGGTGAGGTCGAGTTGCCGTCCGAGCTCCGCAATGCGCTCGCGGAGGTCATCGACGCCATACAGCATGCCGAAGACGGTCAAGTTCTGCCGCACGGTAAGCCGCATCGGCACTTCCACATAGGGACTTTCGAAATTCATGCGGTGCAACACGCGATAGCGCTCCCGCGGCATCTCGGCACCGAGCACTGTGACCCGGCCAGATGTCGGTATGACGAGGCCCATGATGCTGGCGATGGTCGTGGTCTTGCCGGCGCCGTTGCCGCCGAGAAGTCCGGTGATCGATCCGGGCAACAGCGAGAACGAGATGCCGTCGACCGCCGGGACGGTCTTGTAGATCTTGACGAGGCGTTCGACCGCTATGGAAGGGGAAGCCGGCATCGCGCAGATGTGGCGCGCTCGGCCGGCCGAGGCAAGAGGCGAGAAAAGTGCATGGTGCCACCACCGACGGCATATCTAGCCCCGCGGCGGTGAAACTGGCACAACAGCCGAAAATGGGGAGGGTTCATGGCTACCGTTACGCTCGCGCAGGCTGAGCGCATCATCGATGCCGTCATCGAACGCGGCGCCACGCTCGATTGTCGTCCGATCAGCGTCATCGTCGTCGAGCCGGGATGCAAAGTGAAGGCGTTCAAGAAAGAGGACGGTGCCTCGATGATCCGCTTTGAAATGGCCTTCGGCAAAGCCTATGCGGCGCTGTCGCTCGGACGCAGCTCGAAACTCGTCCGCGAGCGGGCGCAGGAACGGCCAATTTTCATGCGCTATCTGATCGCGGCGAGCGGCGAGCAGATCTTTCCCGAAGGCGGCGGCATGCTGATCCGCGACGACGGCGGCGAAGTCATCGGCGCCGTCGGCGTGACCGGCGATACCGAGGACCGCGATGAGGAACTTGCTATCCACGGTATTCACGCGGCCGGTCTGAAGACGGATGAAGATTGCCGCGGCATGGGCCGGCAAATCGGGTTGTTGGCCAAGAAATAACGAAAAACAAAATATCGAAGAAATAAATCGTCACAGCTACCAGCATAGGGGCATCATGAGAATCGGACTTTTCGACCATGTCGAACATGGCGACCGCCCGCTCGCGACGCTGTTCGACGAGCGGTTGCGCTTTGCCGAGGCCGCGGACGCGGCCGGCATTTATTGTCTGCACGTCGCCGAACATCATGCCACGCCGCTCAACATGGTGCCGGTGCCGGGCGTCTATCTCGGCGCGGTGGCGCGCGCCACCAAACGGATGCGTTTTGGGCCGCTGGTTTATCTGTTGCCGCTTTATTCACCGCTGCGGCTGATCGAGGAAATCTGCATGCTCGATCATTTGAGTTACGGCCGACTCGACGTCGGCGTCGGGCGCGGCGTGTCGCCCTATGAGCTGCGGTTTCACAAGGTCGAACACGATCAGTCGCGCGAGATTTTTATCGATGCATTCAAGTGCGTCAGCGCCGGCTTGACGACGGATTTGCTCAGCTATAAGGGCGAGCACTACGCCTACGACAACGTGCCGATCGCGTTACGGCCCTTGCAACAGCCGCATCCGCCGTTCTGGTACGGCTCGTCGAATGAAATAGGCTCGGTCTGGGCCGGCGAGCAGGGCCTGCATTTCGTCACGCTTGGGCCGCCGAAGGTCGCCAAGGCCAATATCGACGCCTTCAAGGCGGCACTCGCGAAGCGCGGCGGTCCGGCGCAACCGAAGGCCGAGTTTTCCGGCGGCGTCGCCATCGGGGTGCAGCGGCATATTTTCGTCGCCGATACCGATGCGGAAGCGCAGCGTTTCGCCAAACCGGCAATGGATCGGCACCTCGCCCATTTGAATTGGCTGCGGGTCAAGCACGGCGAGACCGGATTGACCTCGCGGCTGAACGTGCCGCGCGGCGCCACTTTCGAGGCTTGCGTCGCCGACCGCACCGTTATCGCCGGCTCGCCGCAGACGGTGCGCGCCGAAATCGAGCGGCAGGTCGAAGAGCTCGGCGTGAATTATCTTTTGACTTATCTGTTCCTCGGCACGATGTCGCTCGCCGAGGCGCTGCGCTCGCTGCAGCTATTCAGCGCCGAAGTCATGCCGCATCTGGCGAAGCTTTGATCGAGCTGCGGCGTTACTTCGCCGCGTCATCCGCCGCCGCTTTGTTGTCGGCCCGCAGCGCGTCCGGGTGCGGCATGGCGATGACATTATAGCCGGAATCGACGAAATGGATCTCGCCGGTGACGCCGGTCGAAAGATCCGACAAGAGATAAAGCCCGGCGCCGCCGAGCTCCTCGAGCGTCACGCCACGGTGGAGCGGCGAGTGGCGCTGCTGGAAGGCGAACATCGCCCGCGCGTCGCCGATGCCGGCGCCGGCCAGCGTGCGGATCGGCCCGGAGGAAATCGCGTTCACGCGGATGCCGCTGGCGCCGAAATCGACGGCAAGGTAGCGCACCGATGCTTCGAGCGCCGCCTTGGCGACGCCCATGGCGTTGTAATTCGGCATCGCCCGCGAGCCGCCGTTATAGGTCAGCGTCAGCATGGCGCCGCCATTCGGCATCATGGCCGCGGCGCGCTTGGCCGCTTCGGTAAAGGACAGGCACGAGATCAGCATGGTGCGGGCGAAATTCTCGCGCGTGATATCGGCGTAGCGGCCGGTCAATTGCGATTTGTCCGAGAACGCGATGGCGTGGACCAGGAAATCGAGCGTGCCCCAGGTCCGGCCCAGCTCGGCGAACACCGCATCGACCGACGCCTCGTCCTCGACGTCGCACGGCAGCACGATATCGGCGCCGACCGAAGCCGCCAGCGGCTTAACGCGTTTGCCGAGCGCCTCGCCCTGAAAGGTGAAGGCCAGCGTGGCGCCGTGCGCGGCCAGCGTTTTGGCGATGCCCCACGCAATCGAGTGGTCGTTGGCGACCCCCATGATCAGGCCGCGCTTGCCTTCCATCAAGCCGGGCATGTCAGGCATCCGGATGCTTGAACACGACCGAGGCATTGGTGCCGCCGAACCCGAAAGAGTTGGACAGCACGCAGCCGAGCGTCACGCCGTCGCGGCGCTCGCGCATAATCGGCATGTCGGCGAAGGCCGGGTCGAGATTTTGAATGTTGGCGCTCTCGCAAATGAATCCTGAATTCATCATCAACAGCGAATAGATCGCCTCCTGAGCGCCGGCCGCGCCGAGCGAATGGCCGGTGAGTGATTTTGTCGCTGAGATCGGCGGGCACTTCGCGCCGAATACTTCGCGGATCGCCTCGATCTCCTTGAGATCGCCGATCGGCGTCGAGGTGGCGTGCGGATTGATGTAATCGACTTGAGGCGTGACGGTTGCGAGCGCCATTTTCATGCAGCGCACGGCGCCCTCGCCCGAAGGCGCCACCATGTCGGCGCCGTCGGAGGTGGCGCCGTAACCGGCTACCTCGGCGTAGATTTTCGCACCGCGGGCCTTGGCGCGATCGAATTCCTCGAGCACCAGCACGCCGGCGCCGCCGGCAATGACGAAGCCGTCGCGACCGGCGTCGTAAGCGCGCGAGGCCTTGTCGGGGGTCTGATTGAAGCTCGACGACATCGCGCCCATGGCGTCGAACAGGACCGACAGGGTCCAGTCGAGCTCTTCGCAGCCGCCGGCGAAGATCACGTCCTGCTTGCCGACCTGAATGGTCTCATAGGCATTGCCTATGCAATGGTTCGAGGTCGCGCAGGCCGACGAGATCGAATAATTGACGCCCTTGATCTTGAACCAGGTCGCGAGCGTGGCGGATGCGGTCGAGGACATCGCCTTGGGCACCGCGAAGGGGCCGACGCGCTTCGGGCCTTTGCTGCGGGTGATGTCGGCGCTCTCGACGATGGTCCTGGTCGACGGCCCGCCGGAGCCCATGATGATGCCGGTGCGCTCGTTCGAAACGTCTGACTCTTCGAGGCCTGAATCGCGAATCGCCTGCTCCATGGCGACATGGTTCCAGGCGGCGCCACCGCCCAAAAAACGCATGGCGCGACGATCGACCGTCTCGGCGGCATCGAGCGTCGGCGCGCCGTGAACCTGACAGCGGAAGCCGAGCTCGGCATATTTGTCCGCGCGCACGATGCCTGATTTCGCTTCGCGCAGCGACGCTACCACTTCCTGCGTGTTGTTGCCGATGGACGAGACGATGCCCATCCCGGTGACGACGACACGTTTCATGTGTTTTGCCTCGTCCGCTTAAGCAGGCTCCGCGGATGATCTAAGCGCTGGTCGTCTGCGGTTCCACGTCGCGAAATAAGCCGACCTTGAGATCGAGCGCGCGATAGATCACGGAGCCGTCAGCCGAGAGCCAGCCGTCGGCAATGCCGAGGACGAGCTTCGAGCGCATCACGCGCTTGATGTCGATGCCGTAGACGATGTTCTTCATCGACGGCAACACCTGCCCCGAAAACTTCAATTCGCCCATGCCGAGCGCGCGGCCCCGGCCGGGCGACCCGAGCTAGCCGAGGAAAAAACCAAGCATTTGCCACAGCGCATCGATGCCTAGACAGCCCGGCATGACCGGGTCGCCCTTGAAGTGGCACGGGAAGAACCACAGATCCGGCTTGAGATCGAGCACCGCGCGCACCAGACCCTTGCCGTATTCGCCGCCGACTTCCGCAATGTCGGAGATACGGTCGAACATCAGCATCGGCGGCAGTGGCAATTGCGGCCCGTCGGCGAACAATTCGCCGCGCCCGCAGGCCAACAGATCCTCGTATTCGAAGTTCGAACGGCGTTCCTGCATAGGTATCCTGTTCCGCCGCATCCGGCCGATGGTCGAATTCCTAACATATGGGGAGAATGCGGCAAAGCCGCTCTCCCAGCGCTCGCCCCTGCGCGGTGGGAAACTCGCCCCGCGGTCTTGCCGCTGGGGAGTTGCAGCAGTCGCAAGGTGGCGTATACTAATTTCACTTGCAACCATATCTTGTCGGCCGATACGTACGGCCTGCAAATCGCCGTTGGTGTGTAGCTATGGCAGAATCGCGTTCTACGGGGCGTATCGTTGGTCCTGCGCGTCCGACCTTTCCGGCTTGCCCGGCGCTGTCCGGGCCGAAAGTGTTGGCGCAACCGGCGTTCGAGCCGGCGCATGGCGATCTCACGGGTTGTCCCTGGCACGACGTCAAGGCGAAGCTGCGCGATGTCGGCTTGCGCCCGACGCGGCAGCGTATGGCGCTCGGTTGGATTCTGTTCGCCAAAGGCGACCGCCATGTGACGGCGGAAATGCTCTACGAGGAAGCAAGCCGCGCCAAAGTCCCGGTTTCGCTCGCGACCGTCTACAATACGCTGCACCAGTTCACCGAAGTCGGATTGCTGCGTCAGGTCGCGGTCGACGGATCGAAGGCCTATTTCGACACCAATAATTCCGAGCATCATCACTTTTTCATTGAGGATCAGAACGACCTCATGGACATCCCGTCGAGCGACGTGGTGGTCGGCAAGGCGCCGGTCGCGCCCGAGGGCTACGAGATCGCGCGCATCGATGTCGTGGTGAGGCTGCGGCGCAAGCGCTGAGAGCCGTCTCGGCCGCATCGGTTAGGATCTTTGCAACGTAGCAGCGGCGATGTTTGATCGAGCCGGCGCGAAACATTCATTCCGCGGGCGTACAGTCCGATCGCGTGTCGAGCATGTAGCAGAGCCAGACGTCCTTGCCGCGCTGCATCACCAGATAAGAACCGATCGTCGCTTTGACCTCGAAGCCTTGCGCGGCGAGCATCGGCAAGGTGGTCTTTTGCTTTTTCGGCGGCGGCGCCTGGGTCTGCGCCACGGCGCTAAAACTGCCCACGGCCCAGGCCATGGCGCACATCAAAATACGGCTCGTACGCATGGCCGATGGCCCTTTCATTACATTAGTCGACTTTCTCGCCGGGGTAGACGCCCCATAATTCATTCTGCTCGATCCAGCCGTCAAAACCGTCGCCCGAGATCTGGCACCAGGTTCCGGTGCAATGCTTGACCGCGGCCAAGACGCCGACTTGCAATTGCGCCGTCACGCCGCTCGTAGCGTCGGCCTTGGCATAGAGCGGCGCCAGGTCGGTCTTTGATTTCAGCTGCACGGCTGCCATGCGCTTGCCGGAAAGCAACGAATGGTAAACCCAGCCTTCCGAGCCGTCGGAATCGCGGATGCGGCGCCAATTCTCGAATTCGGCCGTGATTTCGACCGGCCAGCCGACGCGGGTGTAGATCCAAGCGACATCGTGGTTGCGATCGGGGCCGCCGCGCACGGTGACGCGATCGGCCTTGATGCTGACAAAGCGCGGAACCGGCAGTCCGCTGGTCGTGGCGTCGCCGCCTGCTTGCGCTGCGCCGAAACTGCAGGCGAGCACCAGCGTGGCCGCGATGGCGGCCCGCAGCGTCACGATCGTGGCCCTGCCACGCCGCAACAGGTTCGCGACTTGTTCGGTCAACTGGGCCAGTTCCCGTTATCGACGCCCAAACACGCCGGCAAACCCGGCGCGCTTTGTGAGGAGCGCAGCCATCCGGTAGAGAGATTGAATGGACCACCTCCCGGGCTTTTAGTGTCGGCGAGCGGGGTTAAAGAGACCTGAACGGGCGGGTGGGGCGGTGGCGCCAGATGGCCATTGCCAAAGCCCGAATTGCAGGCTGAATTGTCGCATTCGGGGCCGCGCGTCGAGGCGGCTCGAGCAAGAGGTAGCGAATGGCGACGGGAAAAAAGCCGCTGGTCGTGGTCACCCGTAGGCTGCCGGACAGCGTCGAAATGCGCATGCGCGAATTGTTCGACGCCAGACTCAATGCCGACGACAAGCCCATGACCCAGGCCGAGCTCATCGAGGTCGCCAAGACCGCCGACGTGATCGTGCCGACGGTCACCGACCATATCGACAAAGCGGTGCTGAGCCATTCCGGCGAAAAGCTGAAACTGATCGCCAATTTCGGCAACGGCGTCGACAATATCGACGTCGCGACCGCCGTGCAGCGCGGCATAACCGTAACCAATACACCGGGCGTCCTCACCGAGGACACCGCCGATATGACGCTTGCCTTGATCCTCGCCGTGCCGCGGCGGCTGGCGGAGGGCGCGCAAGTGCTCACCAGCGATCGCGAATGGACCGGCTGGAGCCCGACTTGGATGCTCGGCCATCGTATCTGGGGCAAGCGCCTCGGCATCGTCGGCATGGGCCATATCGGCCAGGCGGTGGCGCGGCGGGCGCATGCCTTCGGGCTGAAGATCCATTACTACGATCGCCGCCGCGTCGCGGAGGAGATCGAGACCGACTTGCATGCGACCTATTGGGAGAGCCTCGACCAGATGCTTGCCCGCATGGACATCATCTCGGTCAATTGTCCGCATACGCCGGCGACCTATCACCTGTTGTCGGCGCGGCGGCTCAAGCTGATCCGGCCCGACGCCTATATCGTCAACACCGCCCGCGGCGAGGTGATCGACGAGAACGCGCTCGCCCGCCTCATCGAGGCGGAGGAAATCGCCGGCGCCGGTCTCGACGTGTTCGAGCACGAGCCGGCGGTGAGCCCGAAGCTCGTGAAACTCGCGCGCGCCGGCCGGGTCGTGCTGCTGCCGCATCTCGGCTCGGCGACGGTCGAAGGCCGCAACGACATGGGCGAGAAGGTCATCGTCAATATCAAGACCTTCCTCGACGGCCACCGGCCGCCGGACCGCGTGCTGCCGTCGATGTTGTAATTGATGGGAATTCCGATGTTGTATGCCGGGCGCGGCGCAGCACGAAGTGCAACGCAGTGCTGCACCGCAGACCCGGGATCGTCGCAGTCGCCGAGTCCGGAACGATCCCGGATTAGCGATGCACCGCTGCGCGCTGCACCGCGTCCGGGAAACGTCAGTCTCGCAGTAGCCGTCGCGTTCTTCGGTCTCGTCGCGCTTGCCGGCGCCGCGCATGCCGAGGATCGCAGCGCCGAACCCGCCATCGGCCGCGCCCAAGCGGTCGTCGCGCATGACGGCATGGTGGTGGCGCAGGAAGCGCGCGCGGCGCGCGTCGGCGTCGAGATATTGCAAAAGGGCGGCAACGCCGTCGACGCCGCGGTCGCGACGGGCTTTGCGCTCGCTGTGACGTATCCGCGCGCCGGCAATCTCGGCGGCGGCGGCTTCATGGTGATCCACCTTGCGAGCGGCCAAGATACCGCGATCGATTACCGCGAGATGGCGCCGCGCGGCATCGACGCCAAGAGTTTTCTTGACGCCGCCGGCAATGCCGATCCGCAGAAGTCGCGCGAATCCGCGCTCGCCATCGGCGTGCCCGGCACCGTCGCGGGCCTTGCGATGGCCGAAGAGAAATATGGCTCCGGGCGTTTCACGCTCGGCGATCTGATTGCACCGGCGCTCGCCATGGCGCGCGACGGCATTGCGTTTACCGACGACCGGGCGGAGTCGTTTCCGAACGAGGTGGCGCGGCTTGCGCGCTGGCCCTCGACCGCAAAGATCTTCCTGCGGCCTGACGGCACCCTGCTGGCAGAGGGCGATCGGCTGGTGCAGAGCGATCTTGCCGCTTCGCTCGAAGCTATCGGGCGCGACGGACCGCGGGCGTTCTACCAGGGTGAAGTCGGCAGGAAGATCACCGCCGCCGTGCAAGCCGCGGGCGGCGTCATGACTGCCGACGATCTCAAGAAATACCGCGCCATCGAGCGCAAGCCGGTGCGCGGGACCTATCGCGGCTACGACGTCGTATCGATGCCGCCGCCGTCGTCGGGCGGCGTCAATCTGATCGAGATGCTCAACATCCTCGAGGGCTACGATCTGGCGCATGACGATGCGGTCGAGACTCAGTTCCTGATGATCGAGGCGATGAAGCGCGCTTATGCGGACCGCGCACTCTTCCTTGGCGATCCCGACAAAGTGCAAAATCCGGTGGCGCGGCTGACCTCGAAAGACTACGCGGCGGCGTGGCGCGCCACGATCGATCCCGCGCATGCGACGCCGGCGAGCGCCATTCGCGCCGGCGGCAATGCGCCGAACGAGGGCCGCAATACCACGCATTTCTCGGTCGTCGATAAATTCGGCAACGCGGTCTCCAACACCTACACGCTCAATTTCAGCTACGGCATGGGTCTCGTCGCTGACGGCACCGGCATTCTGCTGAACAACGAGCTCGACGATTTCGCCGCCAAGCCCGACGTGCCGAACGCCTATGGGCTGATCGGTTACGAAGCCAATGAGCCCGGTCCCGGCAAGCGGCCGCTGTCGTCGATGACGCCGACCATCGTGCTCAAAGACGGCAAGCCGTTTCTGGTCACCGGCTCGCCGGGCGGCAGCCGCATCATCACCACGGTGCTGCAAATCATCGTCGACGTGATCGACCGCCGCATGGATATCGCGGACGCGGTATCGGCGCCGCGCCTGCATAATCAATGGCTGCCGGACCAGGTTTTTGCCGAGCCGGGCGTGCCGGACGACGTCATCGCCGGGCTCACGGCGCGCGGCGACAAAGTGGTGCCACAGCCGCCCTTTACCTCGGCCAATTCGATCATGGTCGCGCCGCAAGGTTTTGTCGGTGCCGCCGACCCGCGCAGCCGCAGCGCCGTGGCGGTCGGCTATTAGTCATGGCGCGACGGCCGGGTGGCCGGCGCTGCTGACGGTCGAGGACAGCGCTACGATCAAAATTCCGCACAGCGCCACCGGCAACAGCCCCGCGATCGGCACTTGGGTCAAATCCCAGAGCCAGCCGCCGACGACCGACAGCACCATGGCGACCGAGTAGCTGATGGTGAACATGCCGGCCGAGGTACGGTGCACGTCGTCGGGGGCGCTGAGTACCGACGGCAGCGCCAGCGCCAGGATGAGCGTGACGGCGGTGACGAAGCCGAGCGTCCCCGCCCAGAACACGATCCAGGCGCCCGGCATGGTGATCATGCCGATGAAACTGATCAGCGCCAGCCCGCCGGTCGCCCGGTAAGCCCAAGGGCTTTTCACCAGCCGCCCCGCCACCGGCAGCATCAGGAAGGACGCCGGAATTTGCGACAGATTGAGCGCGGTGAGCGCGCTCGAAATCAGATCGGAGCGGCCGGCCGCCGTGACGTAATCCGGCAGGAAGGCGTTGGTGACGAAATACATCGCGTTGACGCTGCCGAGAATGAGCCCGAGCCGCCAGATCACCCCCCGCCGCCAGTCCGGCCACCAGCGCCGGTTGGCCGTGATGGTCGCGCCCTTGCCGGCGCCGAAACGCGGCGCGCAAAGCGCGACCAGCAAGGCGGTCAACAAAACCGGGATCGACCAGAACACGAAATTCAGCCGCCAACTGCCGCCGAGGAGCGGCAGCACGACCGGGATGGTGAGCGCGACCGCGAGCGTCTCGCCGACCAGAAGCCCGTTGGTATAGACCGCGGTGGCAAAGCCGATGCGCGCCGGAAACCAGCTCCGCACCAAGGGCGGCAGGGCAGGCTGCATGATGGCGACGCCCGCCCCCATCGCGACGGTCGAGGCGTAGAGAAACGGTGCGGTCGGAACGGCGCCGCGCGCCGCGCCGCCGAGCGCATTGAGCAACAGGCCCATGATCAGCGCCGGCACGATGCCGAAACGCGCGATCAGCATGGCGCCCGGCACCGCCGCGATGGCAAACAGCATCGGCGGCAGGCTCGAAAGCCAGCCGATGCCGGTTTCCGACAGATGCAGGTCGGCATGCAGCAGCGGCACCACCGGCGGCACCGCCAGCACGGTGAAGCGCAGCGATGCGCCCGAGAGCCAGAGCAACGAGAGGGCCAGCAGGCCACGGCCTGCCGATGGGGCGGTTTGATTGTCCACGAGGGTCCCGGGCGAGAATCGTGATGCAGAACGGTAGCCCTCCACCGTGGCGGTTTTCGGCGCGGGAGGGAAGCCGGATATGGCCAAGGCGCATTCCATTTTCGTCACCCGCATGGCTGTGTTGCAAGCGAACATCCTGCGGCGCGGTTGCGCCCTTCATCCTGCCCCGCGTTAGAGGGGAAGGGGGACCACCCGAAGGGTGGAAGGGGCGCGGACCTCGACGCTTGCCCTTCGTCGATAACCAAGCTCAGAGTCAGAGGCCCACCACCGCGCAAACGCGCGGTCCCCCTCCCCCACTTTCGCGGGGGCGGATAAGCGCGATCGTTTCCGCGGCGCGTATGCGCCCGGGCTATGCCGTCATTGCGAGGAGCGAGGCGACGAAGCAATCCAGTTGGCCGCAGAGAACATATTGATTGGCCGAAAAGACCTCACCGCCCGACTGGATTGCTTCGCTCCGCTCGCAATGACGAAGAGAAAAAAGGGAGGCGAAACGCCGACAGACGCGTCGTCCAACCTCCGTGCCATACGGGCACGGCTCGCGCGAAACGTCGCGCGCTCGTCTGTCGGCGTCCCGCCGCGGCGCTTACGGCAGCGAGCCAACGCCGCCGCTCAGTTCCAGACGCGCTTCCTGGGACGCGGCTAAGAGACGGGCGTTATCCGCCCCCGCCTGTCCCAGTCCAGCGACTTGCGTCGCAGACCGGTCATGATGCCGGCCGGGCGTTTCCCCGGAACCGCCCGAGAGCGGCCTGCAAAGCCGCCCGCGGGAACCGCGCTCGCCCCATGTTCAGGTGTGCCTCGGGAACACGTCCCGATGAGCGAGCGGGTGGTATGTAACCGATATGGGGACGGATGTCAAGACGTCGTCACAATTTGTGCGACGATTGGCATTCTGCCGACGCTTAGATTTAACCGTGCCAGGAGCCATGGAGAGAGCACGGCTTGGTACGAAGATTAGTGCTGTGTCGTAACAAATGATTTATAATGCTTGATCAATAGCTTGAGGTTAAAGTCGCATCTCCCCACCAAGGCGGGCCTATCAACGGACACGTGGTCCCCATCGTATTTGCGCAACTTCCGCTTGCCTGAAAAACGGGTTCCCCCCAATGTGATCGCGAAGATGCGTTGATTCCCCGGAGGGACTATGGGCGAGATGATCACAACACACGCGACTCAGATCTGGACCTTTCTCGCCGGACTAGTCAGCGGGGGTCTTGGCGGCTCGTTACTCACCTTGCGGTTCGGTCGCCAGTACCGGGCGAGTAGCCAGGGATCAATAGTAGATCAATCGCGCTCGTCAGCAGGCGGCGACATAGTTGGTGGCGATAAGCGCGTTGGGCCCGAGCGAACGCGCTAAGACAGCCGTGACTGAAGATCGCCATCAACTCGCGAATGTGCAGGTGGACCAAACGGGCGCTTCAGCGCATGGCGATGTCGTTGCAGGAAATAAGGTTGAGACACATTTTCACCCGCCTGCTGCTCCACCAGGTGTCGTAGAGAAGCTTCTTCAAAGGCTTCAAGCAGAAGTCGCGCAAAACGAAAAGGCTTGCGAGATTATCGAAAGCCTCGCTTGGCCTGCACCCGGTTCCGAAGACACCGAGTTAGGTGTTTTATTGGAACCGGAGGTGGCTCATGGAGAGGCGGAAGTTTACGCGGGAGTTTAAGCTTGAGGCTGTGCGGTTGATCAAGGAGC
>Ga0181526_10000440_pt1 | contig 44479 bp, 35 predicted proteins | sample PEATcosm2014_Bin_35_FD_119750 | JGI IMG/M metagenome (GOLD analysis project Ga0181526, IMG submission 119750) | Peatland microbial communities from MTU Mesocosm Facility, Houghton, MI, USA - PEATcosm2014_Bin06_30_metaG | ecosystem: Environmental > Terrestrial > Soil > Wetlands > Peat | place...
CCACAAACCTTGGAAATCGATGAAGCCGATTCCCACATTCCCACCGCCACGACAACGACGAGGATGAATCTAATCCTCAAAACCCGGCCGGTTAAGAGATACGCATTCTGAGGGCAAGGTCAATGCCGGATCTCAATGAAATTCCCAAAACCCTCGGAGCAATGCCCTTCGAGGGACTTATTGCACTCGTAATTCTGGCCGCATTTGGGTTGGCGGCTTTTGCGATCTACGCAGTCTTAGCCGTGGTAAAGGGGCGACGCTGATGGCATTACAGAAATGGGTACGTTTGCCGTCCAATTGGATACGGGGAAAAGGGCTTCGAGCACTTCACTGGGAAAGAGACGGCAGGGGTTCCGACAACACTGCAGCATTGATGACGTTGATCGCTATCGCGCACCACGCAAACCCGAAAGATGGGGTTGCCAGGCTCACCTACGACGCTCTCTGTTCCGTGATGGATCTTAGCCGTGCCAAATTGTCGAATGGCCTAGATGTGCTAGAGCGCATCAAGGTCGTCGAACGAACCCCTAAAGGACGCAGCAGCTATCAACTAAGTAACTTCAATCTCAATGGCGGGTGGGCGATGCTCCCAGCCGAGTGTATGTATTCCTCGGGGAGGATTGTCGCTTTCAATGATTTTCACCTGCGAAGTGCGACCGAGCTAAACGCGTTGAAGCTATTTCTTCTTTTCGTGTCACAGCGCGGACGAGATACCAACATGGCAAACATTGGCTACGATAAGATTGAGGATTACACTGCTATAGACCGATCAAAGATCAAGGCTGCGATCAGCCGACTAGCAGAGGTTCCGCTCGTTTATGTCGAGCAGATTCCAAGTCGGAGGAATGATTTAGGGTTTGCCAACGCATACCGCATTGTCGGTCTGAATCCCTATAAGCATATGGGCACTATGGGGCGTGGAAAGAACGCCTATGATTATGACGCGGCGTGATCCCTAAGATGGGATGGCGGGTGCCCCAGATCCCTCGCACTTGGGGACCTGGGATCCCACGAACCCCATGCGAACGAATAGCGAGCGACTGGTCGCACCGTAGAGCCTGCCTTTAGCGAAGTCGGAAGGTGCTTGCAGATTATCTCCCCTTTCGCCGCACAATAATCCCCAGAAGCTTTCTCTCCAATCGCCCCGGCCCGTCCTTCTCGCGCAGTTTCTTCATCCGGAAGCTGCCAACAGAGACCGAAACTTCTCGTAACTCCTTTCATTGGAGGACTCTGCATGGAACTTATTTGTTATCATGATTTTACAGCTCAACCATCCCCGTAAGCTCAAGAAAGCAAGGATTTTGCGCACAGAATAGGGGTGGGGGGAGCCTGATAGCCCAGCGTTGCCGTCAGGGTGGGTCAACTTGAACCCGCGTAGAATGAAATCAACCGGTTCCGCGTTCATTGCGCTCCGAGTAAGATGATCCTCCTAGACCCAGATATGGACCCCGACCCCGCGCCGACCCGCTCCTTGGCGAAGAAGACCGCTGCCCCTGGCCCATCAGCTCTAAAACGTAATCTCTGCCTGCCATCCGCCCGAACTCTGGCCCATTTTCTGGCCGAGGCCCAGGCCGCCGTCCGCCTCAAAGGCGAAGTCACCGTCCTGCTCACCAGCGGCGCCTCCATCCGCCGTCTCAACCGCCAATTTCGCGGCAAAGACAAAGCCACCGACGTGCTATCCTTTCCCGCCGATGGCATTGGCGCAGAAGAGATCGCCGGCGATCTGGCCATCTCCGTTCCCACAGCGCTCAAGCAAGCCATCGAACAAGGTCACCCGCTGGCGACAGAGATCAAGGTCCTCATCCTCCATGGCCTGCTCCATCTCGCCGGATACGATCACGAAGCCGATAAGGGCAAGATGGCTCGCCGCGAAGGCCAACTTCGCGCCAAGCTAGGCCTGCCGCACGGTCTGATTGAGAGGGTTGCGGCGCAGACACAGGGAAAGCCTGGCTCCGGGGCTGAAGCCCATACTAATCGTCAGCAAGCATTCAGGGGCCTGAAGGCCCCTGCTCCCTCCGATAAAGACCGAGTGCCCCAGGTCCGGGATCCCCGCGGACAGGTCTTAGTCCGTGGGGTGGAGATCCGGCGTTTGGGACCTGGGAAACCACGAACCCAAACCCCGAGCAAGGGGCAGAAGCCATGACCTTGCCTATCCTCCTTCTCATCCTCTTCCTCGCCGCTATCGAGACGCTCGCCTCCTACATCAGCCGCGTCTACGCCGAGTTTGGCAAGATCCTAACCCGCGAGATCGAAGAAAACCTCGATGCCTGGGAGGAATTGGTCGAGCCGCAACTCGGCCTGACCCGCGAACACGCCGCCATCTCCGCGCAGGTCCTGCAGCAACTTGCCCTCGGCCTGGTCGCCCTCGAATTCGGAGCGGTCCTCTTTGATCGCGGAGGCCTCACGCGTCCCAACGCCGCCGAAATCGCTCAAGCCGTTCTGGCTGTCGTGCTGGTCGTCGTCTTCTGCAACCAGCTTCTGCCCACTGTCCTCTTCGACCGCACTGAAGGCCGCTGGGCTGCCCGGCTCATCTGGCCTATCCGTATTCTCTTGTGGCTGATGACCCCGATCACCGTCTTCGTCCGCTTCTTCTTTTCCGTGGCCTCGCTCGCCGAAGAACAGGCCACTCCCGAGGAAGAGACCGCCGTCGATGTCGAGGCCTTGCTCGAAGCCGGAGAAGAAGAAGGCATCCTCGAAGAGAACGACATCGATCTGGTCCGCTCCGCCGTCGAGTTCGGCGACAAGCTGGTACGGGAAGTAATGACCCCGCGCCCTGAGGTCTTTGCCGTGCCTGGTGAGATCACTCTCGAGAAGTTTCTCGAAGAGTTGCGGGAACACAACTTCTCTCGCGTTCCGGTTTATTCCGGCTCCATCGACAATGTCACCGGCATCGCCTTCGCTCACGACCTGCTGCAAATCACCGACGAGGAGGCCCGTTCGCGCACCGTCTCCAGCATCGAGCACGAGGCCGTCTTCGTGCCGGAGACCAAGCGCGGCTACGAGTTGCTGCGCGAGATGCAGCGAGAAAAGCAGCACATGCGCATCGTGATCGATGAGTACGGAGGCGTCTCGGGCCTAGTCACTATTGAAGATTTATTGGAGCAGATCGTCGGCAACATCAAAGACGAGCACGATGACGAAGCCGAGCCGCAGCGCGAGCCAAATGGCGTCTGGCTGGTCCCCGGCAATTTTCCCATCGGCCAGTTGACGGATCTCTTCGGCGAGCAGGCCGGCCTGAGCGATCTGGACGGCGACCACGAGGCCACTACCCTCGGCGGCCTGGTGAGTGAGATCGAGGGCCGCATCCCGCTGCCCGGTGAAGTCGTTGTGCTCGAACCCTCGGGCATGAGGATGGAGATAGTCGCCTCGACAGACCGCCGCGTCGAGCGCCTACGCGTCTTCCCGCCGGCGGCTGAGACCGCTCGAGAACCGTTGTCATGAAGAGTGGCCCGATTGCGATGGTTCGGTTTGCGGAGGCGTCTCGAAGCCGTAAGCTGAGAGTGTGAACAGTCTCGCGGCAAAAACCATCCTCGGATTCATGCAGCTCTTCGTTTTCCTGGGCGCTGCGCTCTTTGCCCCAGCGTGGACGCTCGATTTCTGGCAGGCGTGGGTCTACTTATTCGTCTTTACTGCGTCCTCCGCCCTGATCACCGTCTATCTTTGGAAGCACGATCCGAAATTACTCGAACGCCGCGTGCAGGCCGGACCGCACGCCGAGAATGAAAAGAGCCAAAGGATCATCCAGGTCTTTGCATCGCTGGCATTCATTGGAATCCTGGTTGTTCCGTCCCTTGACCACCGCTATCTTTGGTCGCGTGCGCCGCTCTTCGTTGTGATCGCGGGTGAGGTTTTGGTGGCGCTTGGGTTTCTTGCTGTTTTCCTGGTCTACAAGGAAAACTCCTTCACCTCGGCGACGATTGAAGTGGCCGTCGACCAGAAGGTGATCTCAACTGGTCCTTACGCAATCGTCCGTCATCCGATGTATGCCGGGGCGCTGGTCATGCTCTTCGGAACTCCGCTTGCGCTCGCATCATGGTGGGGAACACTCATGATCGTTCCAATGACCTTTGTCATCGTGGTGCGGTTGCTCAACGAAGAGACGTTCCTCAAAAAGAATCTGCCTGGGTATACGGAGTATTGCCGGAGAGTCCGATTTCGTCTCGTTCCGTGGTTCTGGTAGCCGCCCGGCGCATGATCCTTGCGATCTCCTGGCTTTGTTGTTGGAACCTGCCGGACTGTGGTGTTTTGAACTCCGATTTTCTGCGAGAGCCTCTACTTCCGAGACATCCGATTGTCTGATGCGGTGAGTTCACCCTTTCAAGCTGCGACCGTTGCGATGAGGATGGTGCCGACAACGTCGCCACAAACTGCGCCGCAGGTCGGAAATTAAGGTTGCGTTCAACCCCGTGATATTGGTTTGAGAAAACTGGGTTTCAATTTGAGCCATGTGGAAATGATTTTCTCATTAACTGCAAATCACTGCACACTCTAACGCTGATTCCGGGCGGAGATAAGCGAAAATGGGAGCTTTGCGACTTCCCATTTGGCGAGGCAAGTGCACTTCTATCCATCAGAAATACTCAATAGACTGCCAGGCGAGCACCGCACTTCGTCCTAGAGTTCTCAATTGCAGGATTTTTGAGGGAGACCCCATGCAACTTCGGACTCTGGTTATAATTGCCGCATTCCTTATGCCGCTACCGGTGATGGCTGATGCCACCTACTATTACACCGGCGAAGACTTCCAAACTGCCATAGGAGAATACACCACCAGCGACTCGATCAGCGGGTGGTTTACTGTAGGTTCACCCCTGCCGGACAATTTGAATGACGCGGGAGACCTTGCCGAGATCACGCCCACCGCATTCAGCTTCTCGGATGGAATGCAGACCATCACTAACATGAATGCCAGTTCGTCCGAGTTTGGTTTTTTTACCGACGGGAGCGGCGATATTTTATCTTGGAATTTTGGTGTCTTTCAGACTTTTGGCAACAGGACAACGGGCAAGATCACAAGCGAGGACATATTTGGAGGTTTTGAAATAGACTCGGTTTTTTACCCTCTTGGGAACATTGATCCTGGGGACAATTATGGGCTTAACTACATTCCGGGAACATGGTCAGGCCCCCCTCCATCAACGACTCCCGAGCCATCAACCCTCGTTCTGCTTTTGACGGGTTTGGCCGGTGTGGCCTATCGCAAGTTCTCGCGAGCCTAGAATCGCAGGAATCCCCATCTTTTCGTGTGCTTCACGAAATGAATGGGAATCCAGAAGACTCAGTCAGCGTTCTTCCCTTTTGGAACCATGTTCTGCGCCTTCCACGCCCGCCACTCCTCGGCGGTGATCTCCCAGACCTCCGAGGGCAGCCGGCCAGAGACGTACTCCCGCTCTTCGACTGCCACCACGCGCATTCCATGCTTCTCCGAGATGCGGCGTGAGGCTGCGTTGGCGACAGCCTTCGAGACACGAAGGACCGGAAAGCCAAGCGTCTCGAACCAGAAATCATTCACCCACACGCAGGCCTCGCTCATGTAACCGTGGCCCTGCCAAGGCTTGCCGATCCAGAAGCCGCGATTGCTTTCTCTCGGGTTGGCGTGGAAGACTCCGATCACTCCGATCGGGTGGGACGGGTCGCTGCGCAGGCGGATGCTCCAATGCCATGCTTCGCCGCGCTCTATCTTGTGAAGAGTAGCACTCACAAACTGGAGCGCGCCATCGGGAGGGTAGGGCCAGGGAATGCTGTTCGTCATGAATCTAACGATCTCCCAACGCGGAAATAACTCCTGAATCTGCACCGCATCGGCCATCTCCAGCGGGCGCAGGATGAGGCGGTCAGTCATGCCTTCGGGGATCATGCGCCGATTGTACCAACGCCCGATCAGCGAATCCGCGATAATGGGATCAGGAGTATGAAAACCACTTGAAATCTGGATTCGTCGCCATTCTCGGCCGGCCCAACGCCGGCAAAAGCACGCTGCTCAACGCCCTCACCGGCGAAAAAGTCGCCATCGTCTCCGCCAAACCGCAGACCACCCGCAATCGAATCGCCGGTGTGGTCGAGGTCCCGTCTCGCAAAGGCCAGCATCCGGCGGCGCAGATCGTTTTTGTCGATACGCCCGGCGTTCACAAGCCCGGCTCGCATCTCGACCGCCGCATGTTGCAGGAGGTCTACGAAGCCCTCGAAACTCGCGACCTGGTGCTGGTGCTCATGGACGCAACTCGCCGTGTGCAACTCGAAGCCGCCGCGGAGCCCGCATCGGGAGTTCGGAATCCAATCGAATCCCAGGTCCCAGAAGCGGGACCTGGGGCACCCAGTTCTACTGCGGCACGCGAAACTAACCCTGCCACATTTCCCAAGCACGACCGCACCAACTGGTCCAGCGAGGACGAGTTCCTCTTTGGACTCATCCGCAAGCTCGACTGTCCGGTCTTCCTCGTGCTCACCAAGATCGATCTCGTCGCCAAAGATCAACTGCTGCCGATGATCGACACGCTCACCCGCCATTTCGGCTTCGCCCAGGTCATCCCCATCAGCGTCCGCAAGCGCGACGGCCTCGATCTGCTGGTCCGCAAAATCGTCGAGGTCCTGCCCACCGGCGAGCGCTTTTACCCCAAAGATCAGTACACCGACCAGCCGCAGCGCTTCATGGTCGCCGAACTGATTCGCGAGAGCATTCTCGTTGAGACCGGCGAAGAGGTCCCCTACGCCTCCGCGGTCGTGATTGAGCGCTTCGAGGAACCAGCGCCCTTTGTGCCAAGAAAGAAAGGTGCAGTCCCGGCTCGCGCGCCGCTAACCCGCATCGCGGCGGCGATCTATTGCGAACGTGACGGGCAGAAGGCGATCCTGATCGGCAAAGGCGGTTCCAAGTTGAAAGAAATCGGCACCGGCGCCCGCCGCCAGATCGAGTCTCTGCTCGGCACGCGAGTTTACCTGGAGCTGCACGTCATCGTCGAGCCCGACTGGCGCGAATCGAAGAGCTTCGTAGAATCCCTCGATTGGCGGAACCAGTTAGAGCGCCTCGCCGGCGACCAGATCATCGAAAAGCCGCCGAGTGAAGAAGAGTGAGCAACAAGAAGTACTGGAACTGGTTGAATAAATCCAGTCTTGAAAGGGCATGGCTTTAGCCGTGCCGGAAAATGCGCATAAACGGTGGGGTTTTAACCCCTGAGGGACGTCATTCAATTGGCTCCTATGATTTATGTGGCCGGCTCTAGGACAATTCTCCAACCGCTGCGTCCTATAAGATGATTCTTCGGGGCTTTTTGACCGGACTGTTAGGTTGCGGCATTCGGGTGTTGGACGGCGGTTATGCTCAAGTATCGCCTCACAATCATCGCGATTATCCTGTGCGCTTCGGCGTTGGCCGGCCATGCACAGCCGGACGAGATCACAGTCGATACAAAGCCGACACCCAAAGACATTCAGACTTGGTTGGATAGCGGCGATCCGCGTTTGATTGCGTGGGGCGCGTACTTCGCGCGCGAAAGCGCTGGCGCTGGCGCCATATCCGCGATGGTGCGGCTGGTGGAGGGTTGGACACCTCCGGACGGCGCGCAGAATACCCTCGGGCGCTTCCGGATCGATGCGATGAGCGAGGTCCTGGACGCCCTGGTTCAGCGCAACGAACAAGTTCCCCCCGCCGGCTTGAAAGCGATTGCAACCTCATTCCCGCGCCAAGCGGTGATTCTTGCCTCTCGCTTGCCCCTCCCCGAGGCGACGCCCCTTCTGCTGACCTGGTACGAGAATGGAAAGAACGAAGAACACTTGGCCATCCCACGCATCGCCGCAATGATGCTTGCCAAAGCGCCACCACCGGGTTTTGCGGCCAGCGTTTTGGCCGAATCCGAGGAAGACCTTGAAGTAATGGTCGAGAGCGACTCGGGCGTCGGTCACGGCGGCGGCGTTGGATCCGGCATGTGTGTCGACGGCTGGGGACTCCCTTCGCCAAATGGATGGCCGCCGTTCTTCGATTACAGAATTGAAGAGAACAATCGATCCGACGATGATTCTGCGATCGTAGCAGCGGGCGGCGATCGCATTACCTATCGTCGATTCGCGACGAACAGGAATTGGGGCTCCTGCGCATATCCACTTCCCCTTAACGCCGAGACGCGGCATCGATTGCTGGCGGAGATGCTTGGAGTAACGGAAGAGAAGATGCCGTGGAAGGTGCAGGAATCCGAAACCATCATTTGGAAGGGCCAGGAGCAGGTCTCTTTGGAATTTCAAGCGATGGCCACTTCAGAGGAAGAAAAGCTCCACGAAGCCGCGAAGGCCCTTTATGCGAAGAGATTCTTAACGAAGAAGGAATTCGATTCTGTGCGGCCAAGGCTCTCAATTACGGTCTTCGATTACCGCAAGCCGGTCGATATACCTTTACCGCACCTCATTTCTAGCGATCCGCGCACGACTATCACTTACGGGCGTCCCTAGATTTCTCCGATTGTCAATGCGGCAACAAGGCGCGCCCCTACTGCCCTCTGACCGCACCCCGCCCGCGCACCTTGACTGCATACATCCGCATATCCGCGGTTCCGATCAGGGCATGAACCGTAGTGGCGTCGACTGGTGCCGTCGCCACGCCCATGCTGGCGCTCACGAAGAGATTCTCCCCGTTCTTCAGGCAGAACTGGGTGTCAAGCAGAGCGCGATGCAGTTTGGCGCATTGCGCCAGCGCTGTATCCGCGTTCGTCTCCGGCATCAAAATTACAAACTCGTCGCCGCCATAGCGGAAGCACCAGTCCTGCTTGCGGCTCAGCTCCTGAATCCTCGACCCGGTTTTTGACAGCAGTTCGCTGCCTATCAGGTGGCCGTGTTCGTCGTTGACCATTTTGAAGTGGTCCAGATCGATAAACGCAAGGCTCACCGGCCGTTTTTTGCTGCATCGCTCCATCTCACGGTCCAGAAGCTCGTAGAGATAGCGCACGTTATAGAGGCCCGTGCAGTCGTCGGTGATGGTCAGTTGCTGAATGCGCGCCACATCGTGCGCGTTTTCGATTGCAATGGCCGCATGGTCGGCCAGGATGTGCAGGAAGGCGATGGTGTAATTGGTGAGCTGATCAGCCTTGGGGTTGAAGATCTCGATGGCGCCGTGGGTTCCCTTGCGTCCGCGCAAGGGAAGCGCGATGACCGAGCGCACCTTTTGTGGCCGTCCAGACCGCGTTTGCTGAACCCGCGGATCATGATCGGCCTCGGGAACCAGCAGCGTCTCGCCGTGCTGCACCACCCAGCCGGCTACACCCTCGCCTACCTTGACGCGGACGTTGCGCAGAGCCGACTCGTCAGCGCCGGCGATGATTGCATAATAGAGCTCCTGCCGGGGTTCATCCAGCATCAGAAGCGTCCACAACTCCGCCTCGATGAACCGCTCCATATGCTCGATGATCGTGCGCAGAATCGTGTCCAGGTCGAAGCTCGAGGTCAGCGAGCGCGCCACCTGGTGGAAGACGAGAAGGTCGTCGATTGGGATGTTGCTTTCCGTCTTCTTGGTCATCCGGGGGCCCAATGTGAGGAGTCTCTCAGCAATTCTTGCACACAGCGACCGTCACGCGCGGAGAAAATCCTGTCCGCGGTCGCCGCGTGCGCAAAGCGCCGGCTCTTCAGCCTTCCCGGGGGAGTGGTTACGGTTCTCAAGCCTTCTGTCGGCTTGCTCAAAAAAACCGTTGAAGGAGATCTTCTTCCCATCAAGAATCTACTCTGCCGAGGCCTCAGCGTCTACATCTTTACCAGAACCATTCAGCCTCCAATGTGAACCATCGAGCGCGAAGGCTTCAGGAACCCCGGCTCGCCGATGTGGTGGCGCGCCTCCTTCCCCTCAATAATACGAACAATATAAGCTGCCAGTTCCTCCTCGCTTGCGCCGGCCCGCAGCCTTCCATACAGGTCGTGCTCCACCTGCGAAAACAGGCAGGTGCGAATCTTGCCGTCCGAGGTCAGCCGCACCCGGCTGCACGCCCCGCAGAAGGCCTGGCTCACGGGCGCGATGATCCCGATCTCGCCCACCCCATCGGCAAAGGTATAGCGCCGAGCCGTCTCACTCGCTTCTCGAGGAGCAATCTCCACCAGTGGCAAAATGCGACCGATCCGCTCCACAATCTCCCTCAGCGGAACCACGATCTCCGGCGTCCATAGCCGCCCTTCCTCCAGCGGCATGAATTCGATGAACCGCACCACCACGCCCTCCCGGCGCGCAAAGCCGGCAAAGCCCTCGATCTGATCGTCGTTGAATCCGCGCAACAGAACGCAGTTAACCTTCAGCGGCTCAAGGCCCGCCTCCCGCGCCGCGCGAATCCCGCCGAGAACCGTCTCAAAGCTGCCCGGTACCCTGGTTATCCGCTCAAAGGTCTCCGCCTCCACTGCGTCCATGCTCACCGTAACGCGCTTCAACCCTGCTGCTTTTAGCCCTGCGGCCAGCCCGCCCAGCATGTGGCCGTTGGTCGTCAGCGCCAGTTCCAGCGGCTCGCCATTGAGCGTCCGAATCCGCGCCAGCTCCTCGATCAGCTCCACCAGCCCGTGCTTCAGCAGCGGCTCGCCTCCTGTCAGCCGGACTTTTGTGATCCCCAGCCCGACAAAGACCTGGATCAGTTGCAGATACTCCTCATTGGCCAGCTCAGGATAATGCGATCCGGACTCCCCTGTCCGGCAATACACGCACTTGTAGTTGCAGCGGTCCGTAATCGACACGCGCAGGTCGTGGATCACCCGCCCGTGGCTATCCCTCAGCGGCGCAGCGGCTGGATTTGAAAGCGGATTCAGAGACACAGCAGCCATTGGCAACTCCCGAGCTACCGCACTTGAACGTGGTTTCCGAAGTCTGGCAGAGTTTTAACTACAGCAGGTTCAGTCGATTCGCGGTGTGCCTCGGCGCAGCAGATAGCCCGCCACGCCGCAAACCGCTATGATCGCCAGCACAATCGCGAAGTAGAATGCGATCGGATGCGCCCATCCCGGCGACCAGGTCAGATCCTGGCCCACCCACAGCAGCAGAACCATGGCGATCGCTGTAAACTGTCCGGCAATCACCAGCAAAGTATGGCCCAGGTCGCGCCTGGCATCCAGCGCCTCCACCTGATCGGGAGTCAGGTTGCGCTCTTCGGGGGGAAGTAGGGAATTTGCCATGGATCTCTCTCCATTCTCAGGGCGCGTGCAACTCGCCCATGCCGGCCGCGCCATCGATTCAAGACCTCTCTGCCCGGCCGCTCACACCTTAGATTCAATCACAAGCCGCACCGCCCGCGCCACTCGCCAACCCGCCACCGATCTGGCCGCCAGCTACAATCGCTACGACGACGAGGACGAGCCGCTGGATTCGGTGGATCTGCAATTGCCCACCGAAACCGAGAACTTTTGAGAACAGGGACTGAGGATCCAGGGCCTGGCGAGGCATTCCACTCCTCGGCGCCGAAAAGCGGCTCGACGCCAAGCGCCAGAAGCGCGATGAAATCGAGGCCAAGAAGCGCAGATTTCGAAAAACAGTTGGAAAAAGCCAAGAAAAATGAAGAGGCCGTCGAGCCGCGTAATTCTCCGGCGGTCTTCTTTTTCATATGGAAGGCAACCACGGGTGCGTCCCTCGCGAGACTTGCCCCTATATGTCTGTGAGCGTTTTCGGCTCCAAATTGTCTGCGATTGAGCTTCAGAAAGGATGCCCTTTATCAAAGGATTAAGTCACTAAAGGGTTTCGATCAAGATACCCGTCCTTAAGGCGGTCTCAACCATCATTAAGAGTTCGAGCATTCGTCGATCAATTGTCTTGTCAAAGCACGCGCCTCATGACCGAGTACTTAGGTCCTGCCGCGGTCAATTCTCTTACCGAAAGAAATAGACAAAGCGCTCCGAGTTACCCATAGAAACCCATCCTGGAGGAACGGTACTGGGTGGAGTGTCAGTGACAACTGCCTTCGCCCCGGTACTCCTTAATACGTCGAGCACTGCCTGTTTGCGCTCCGGACTCGAGTTCCAGAAAACGGCAGCCGAGTCAGAAGCCTGCGAATCAAGGCTGTGCGGAACTTCGGCGACGATTCTTACCTTCGCAAGCCTCGCCCAATATGCATGAATCCCGTCGCCGATCAAAGCGACGTGGTCGCCTGGTTCGATGCCCATCGCATGCAGCTGCTCTGCAACCAGAACCTGCTGCTGCTCCTCTACGCTCCTTGCATTGTGTCGAATTATCGATTCTGGAATCCAAGATATCGTCAACAAGGCAAGTATCAGGGCCGCTGTCCGGAATGCTCTTGTCCTCTGTCCTTCGTCTGAAAAAACCGTCGAAACCATCGCTGCTCCAAACAGCACAACTACGACTCCCCAGGTATATCGCTCTTCCCAGTGCACAATTGCATACATCAGGATCACGAGTGTGGACGGAATCAGGATAGGCCATAACCTCATCAACCGACGCCACCACGACCCGATCCCATCGCTCAGGAGAATCATCATCAACACTACGATCACCAGAGCTTTTTGAAGCCTGAATATGTGGCTCACGATTACATTGGTTTCTCTTACGAAGGTTAGGATCTCTCGTGCCGGATGCACGCTTGAATCGAGTCCTGCATACCAGTAACCAGGGTCATACCATACCGGATAGGTTCCCTCCACTGGAGTAGCAAACTCATATACATCCGGCGAAATAAACAGCCTCCTCGTAGGATGCTGTGCCGGCATGGATCGATCCCCTTGCCAATGGCGAAACTTTGGAAGCACGCCATTCACAAGCCACCCTTGGTTGATTCTCGCGGAGTCCCCGAAGGTGGGCCGGTGCATATTTAGGGAAAGCAACGTAGAGAAGGGCAGGGCGACCGTCAGAAAACCCAGCGTGGCGGCAGCCACCAGGGACTTTCTCAAATGTTGTTTCCACGCGATTACTAACATCGTAATTATCGATATAACTGCAAAAGGCAGCATCGCTGCTTTGGCAAGATATCCGATTCCCAGCAAAACTCCCAGGAGAAAAGTGGAGGCAGCAACCATGCTCCCGCGCGTAAATCGGAGTATCATCCCGGACGTTATAAACACGATTGCCGCGACCAGCAGGTCCGGCGTCACCAGCGCCAGCGTCTCATCAACGAGAAGCACGCACGCAAATAACAAGTATCCCAAAATCCAAGCATATTCCAGCGACGCCAGTTCCCAGGTTTCAATGTCTCTCGACGCAAGTAACTCCCGCCAGAAGAACTCAAAGCCGAATAACGCTGCTAGAAGAATCGCGAAATTCAGCAGATGCACTTCCGGAAATTCCCAGCGCATCGCGGGCTTCGTCATCCGAAGCAGGAAACCCGTAAGCCACCCATAAAGCGGTGACCAATAAGAATTCAGCGCTATGCGCCAGTTTCCCTTCCAGTACAGATCGCCCATGTCCAGATAAGAAATGCCATCGGGGTTCATGCTGAATCTACACATCCAACAGTCGATCAGCGCATACACAGCGATGGCAGAGCGAAAGCTCCATTGAACCACAGAAATGCCACGTTGCGCACATCGTTCAGCAGGATTGGCGTTCATCCGCATACTACGACCCTTCCCCGGGGTCTGCGACATGACTCCGGGAGACTACAAATCAGTGCATTAGGGAGGGTTCCATTATATCGCCTGCGGAGATTGAGTTGTCCATTCGCTTTCTGAAGCATGGTTGAGAGGAGGTTGTCCGGCACGACTGCTATATCCAAGAGCAACGATGGATAGAGTTAATGTAGGTGCGATGAAAAACAGCCGTGCTGTCTAGATGATCTTGCTGCTACGAATGCTGCCGACAAGCCGATCGATCAGGGGGCTCCGATTCTCACAACCCTCTAGCCAGTTGTTTCGGTCTCATCGAGCGCAGGTAGAGATAGACAGCCAGTTGCAGCGTGAGTGCTCCGCAGCAATCCAGCAGCACATCCCACGGCGAGCCGGTGCGGTTCGGCAGGTAACTCTGGTGCCACTCGTCGCAACTGGCGACCATCGCCGTTCCGAGCAAGGCAAGGGAGGCGTCTTTTACGAACTGGGAGTGAGGCAGGGTCATCCACCACGCGCGCAGCCACGTCAGCCCGATCAATCCATAACCGACAAAGTGCCCGGTCTTGCGGATGTGATGATGAATCATCTCCCAATGGGCCGCGCTGACTGGGCCGAAGACAGCCTCCCAAAGCCAGCGCAGCGGATGGCTGGTGTGGTCGGCGCCAAAGAGTTCCGTGGACTCCATCATGATGATGGCGATGCCGACGGCAACCGGAAGCCAGGCGCTCAGCCAGAACTTGAGACCGCGCCCGTTATTCGACATGATAGTTGGGCGCCTCGCGAGTGATGATCACGTCGTGCACATGACTCTCGCGCAGGCCCGCGCCGCTGATGCGCACAAACTGCGCATTCTCCTGCAACTCGGCAATCGTGCGGCAGCCGAGGTATCCCATCCCGGAGCGCAAGCCGCCGACAAGCTGGAAGACCATCGACTCCAGTGGCCCGCGGTAAGGCACACGCCCCTCGATGCCCTCGGGGACAAACTTGGCCAGCCGGTTGCCGCTTGCGCGTTCTCGCTGGACCACGCCTTCGCTGCCGGCCTCGGCGCCCTCCAGATCGGCTGCGCTCTGAAAGTAACGCTCGCCTGAACCCTGGCTCATGGCGGTCAGAGAACCCATTCCGCGGTAGCTCTTGAAGCTCCGGCCCTGGTAGAGAATGGTCTCGCCGGGGCTCTCGTCCACTCCGGCAAAGAGCGAGCCGATCATCACCGAGCTGGCTCCGGCGGCGATGGCCTTGGTGATCTCGCCCGAATACTTGATGCCGCCGTCGGCGATTACAGGAATGCCATGCTCGCGTGCTGCCCGCGAAGCCTCGGCGACGGCGGTGATCTGCGGCATTCCCGCGCCCGTCACCATGCGCGTGGTGCAGATTGCACCCGGCCCTATACCCACTTTGACCGCGTCGGCCCCAGCGTCGATCAGCGCCTTCGCGCCTTCGTAGGTGACCACGTTTCCGGCCAGGAGACCCACCTCCGGAAAGCGCTTCTTGATCTCGCGCACCGCCTCCAAAACGCGCGAGGAGTGGCCGTGCGCCGAGTCGATGGCCAGCACGTCCACGCGAGCCCGCACCAGCTCCGCTGCACGCTCCATAAAGTCGCCCGTGGCCCCGATGGCCGCGCCCACCCGCAGCCGGCCCTTCTCATCCTTGCTGGCATTGGGATACTTCAGCTTCTTCTGGATGTCCTTGACGGTGATCAACCCCCTCAGGTTGTACTGATCGTCGACCACCAGCAGCTTCTCAATGCGGTGGATGTGCAGGATCTGCTCAGCCTCTTCGAGCGTCGTGCCTACCGGGACGGTAATCAGATCCTTCTTCGTCATCACGTCGCCGACCGGCACATCGGTGCGCGTTTCAAAGCGCAGATCGCGATTCGTCAGAATGCCCACCAGCCGCTTGCCCTGCGTCACCGGCACACCGGAGATCTTGTAGCGCCGCATCACATCAAGAGCGTCGCCGATCATCTGGTCCGGCTCGATGGTGACCGGGTCCACAATCATCCCGCTCTCCGAGCGCTTGACCTTGTCGATCTCGCCGGCCTGGTCGGCGATAGTCAGGTTGCGGTGCACGATGCCGATGCCGCCCTGCTGCGCCATGGCGATGGCCATGCGCGACTCGGTAACCGTGTCCATGGCGGAAGAGATCAGCGGCGTGTTCAGCGTAATCTCGCGAGTCAACTGGGTCTGCGTGCTTACCTGGACGGGAACGACCTCGCTGAAGGCGGGCACCAACAAAACATCGTCAAACGTAAGGGCTTCGGGCAGGTTCTTGGATAGCATGATGCTCCGAACGCCTGGCGGACCGGAATTCCACTCTCCGGCGCGGCAGGCGCTTCCAACTATTGTATCGGAGGGGACCGGTGTGGGCTGAGGACCGCCGTGCCCCGCTCAACAGTTCGCAAACGCTGATTGATGTGACGCGTTTTGGTCCGTCCTTGCGCTATCTTCGGTAAGGGCCCATTCAACAGCACAAAGCGTGAGGTACTTGCCGCTATGCGTTCATTGGTACGATTCCTCGTGGTTTGCTCGTTGTCCACCGTTTGCCTCAGCGCCAGCAAGGCGCGGACGCAATCACCAACCCCGCTGACACACATCACCACTGCGCAGGGTGGCAGAATCGTCTATGGCACGGTGGACGGGGCAAGCACACAGCCGGCCGCCATGAGCAAGATCCTGGACATTGTGAAAAGCAACTGCGGCGAGAAACCGCTGATTGGAAGAGCCTTCAAGTTCAGAGGAACGGATACCGTCGGCGTCTTTTTCACCGTGACCAACCGCCCGCGAGGAAACGTGAAGGTGGCAGGCCTGGTGATTGCCAACGCAACCGCCCCTGGACAGATCGACGCGGCGATGCTCTCCGACGATGCTTCGCGCTTTGGCCAGACGGTGAATCCGATGCTCCAGCAACTGTTCAGCGCATGGCATCCGGGCGGTCAGGCGGCAGCTTTGGGTTCGGCGACTCGCACAGGAACTGCTTCGGCTGGCGTGCGATCGGCTTCGGCCGGCAATGGTCAATCTGCCTCGACTGCCCGGCTGCACGCGGTTTCCGCGCCAGACAACTCGGCCAGCATGGGCATTGCCGATGGCTGGCAGCTCGATCCGCATAGCGCCGGCAGCACGATGATTCTGAACGGGCCGAACGGTGAACAGGCGGTCTGGGGTGCAGTGGGGCAAGCGGTGGACCCCTACCATCCGCAGCAGAAGGTCGCGGTGCAGTACGGAATCTACAAGGGGACGGGAACCATCCTCTTTCCTTACCAGCAGGATCTGGTGAGTGCCTATCCAAATCTGTTGCAGGCTTGGCGGCGTTCCGCCAACCTGCCTCCGGTCAAGCTACAGGTGAACTCGATTGAGCCGGATCAACAAGTGGACCCCAAATTGGGCAAGTGTGTCGTGGTCAAAGGGTACATCGACGCGGATGGGCGGGGTATGAGGAAGCTGACAGACAGTTTATGCATAACACCGCTGACCCAATGGGGTGCTTACACCATCCATCGCGTCTACAACATCATGACGGACGCCCAGTTCGAGCGGGAGCAAAGCACGGTGACAGCGATGATGCAGACCGTCAAGGTGAACCAGCAAGTGATGGCCGAGCAGACGCAGCGTGTGCTGGCTCAGAAGCAGCAGTCCGACCGGCAATGGCAGGAATGGGGACAGCAGGGAGCCGACCGGATTCGCACGCAGAGCCAGGCGATGCAGAAGAGCAATGCCGAACGCCAGGCCGGCTACGACAGACAGAATGCCGACTGGAACGCCAGCCAGGCAAACACCGCGGCGCAGCACGCCAACTGGAGCGCCAGCCAGACAAACAATACCGTCCCGTACTCCAACCCGGGCGACGGCCAGGACACCAGGGCCAGGAACAATCAGAGCTTCGACAACTACATCCTGGATCAGACGGTCGTGCAGGACAACAACATGTACAACAACGGCACCATCGGCCATGGCACGGTCTGGAACTCGACGGCCGATGCGCTGGTAAAAGCCGATCCCAATCGCTTCGAGTACGTGGAGCAACCCAATTTCTGGGAGGGCACGGATTACCACCGATAGTCCGACGCGAGGGATCGATTCGGTTTAGGATGTTTCTACCCTCATTTTCCGCCATTTACCGTGATAGCGCTTCCGCTCTGGAAAGGCCAGGTCCCTGCCGATGCTCGCATTCAGGCGAACTTCCGTGTTGCTTCCGTTGTTCATTGTTTGCATCTCCGCTTGCAAGGCGGGGACGCAAACGCCCACCCCTGCCACCTTGCTCGACGCCGCGCAAGGGGGCCAGATTTCCTTCGGAACAGTTCCCGGAGCGACGACTCAGGCGCAGGCCATGAGCAGGATGCTGACCAATATTCAGAGAACTTGCGGCGAAAAGCCGCAAATTGGGAAAGTTTTTCAGTTCAAGGGAACGAATACAGTCGGCGTCTTCTTTACGGTGACCGATCACTCCAAAAGAGACAAGAAGCTGGCCGGCCTGATGCTCTCGGCCGCGTCCGGCCCGCGTCAAGTGGATGCGGCGCAGCTCTCCAACGATGCCTCGCGCTTTGCACAGACTGTGAACCCCATGCTGGAGCAGTTGTTCAGTGCATGGCATCCCAAAGGACCGGCTGCGGCTTCCGGCTCATCGGCTGGCACACAATCGGCTCCGGGTGGCAACGGTCACTCTGCCTCGTCTGCAAAGCTGCACACGGTTACCGCGCCGGACAACTCGGCCAGCATCGGCATTCCAGACGGCTGGCAACTTGATCCCAATAGCGCCGGCGGTGCGATGAATTTGATCGGGCCGAATGGCGAACAGGTGGTCTTCGGTGCAAATAAGCCAGCGGTGGATCCCTACAACCCGCAGCAGGTGCAAGCGGTGCGATACGGAGTCTACAACGGGTCGGGAACGATGCTTTACCCCTACCATCCGGATCTGGCGAAGGCCTATCCGGAGCTGTTGCAGGCTTGGCGGCGCGCCAACAACCTGCCTCCGGCGAAGCTGCAAGTGGACAAGATTGAGCCGATGAATCCGCCGAAGGAGGGGGGGAGTTGCGTCCTTGTCACGGGGCACATCGACGCGGATGGGCAGGGCATGAAGAAGCTGATCGACGATGTGTGCCAATATCCGCCGGCCCAATGGGGAGCGTACTCAATCACACGCAACTTCAATATCATGCCCGACGCCGAGTCTGAACGGGGACAAAGCACGGTGATGGCGATGATCCCGACCTACAAGGTAAACCAGCAAGTGATGAACCAGCAGATGCAGCAGAAACTGGCGCAGAAGCAGCAGTCCGACCAGCAATGGCGGGACTGGGGACAGCAGGAATCCGGCCGGATTCGCGCGCAGGGCGAGGCGGCGCAGAGGAACTTCGCCGCCCGCCAGGCCGCCAACGACGCCCAGCACGCCGGCTATTGGAACCAGCAAAACGCCAATGCCGCCCAGCACGCCGAATGGAACGAAGGCCAGGTGAACAATGCCCGGAACGGCCAGGGCTTCAGCAACTATCTGCTCGATCAGACGGTGGTCCAGGCCAACTTCGACGATGGCAGCGTCGGTCACGGAACGGTGTCGAATTCGTTCGCCGACGCGCTGGTCAAGGCCGATCCAAATCGCTTTGAAATCGTGGACACGCCCAATTACTGGCTGGGCACGGATTTCCACCGTTGAACCGGGGCGCGGACGGCTTCGATCTGTGACGCACTTTGCCCTTGCGTGCCGCAGACCGTAGTGAAGGCAATTCGCACGAAGAAAGGTAAGATACCTGTGACGGTTCATTCATTGGGGCGTTTTGTAGCTATCCTCTCGTTATTCATGGTTGTTCTTTGCGCCTGCAATGGGCGGACGGCAGCGGCAACAGCGCAAGGGGCAGAGTCACAAGCTCCAACCCCGCTGACAACGCTCGATGGGCCTCAAGGCGGCAAGATTGTTTTTGGAACGGTAGATGGCGCCAGTACCCAGGCCGAGGCGATGAGCAAGGTGCTGCGGATCGTCCACAATAACTGTGGAGATAAGCCGCAAATCGGAAAGGTCTTCCAGTTCAAAGGCACGCATACCGAGGGCGTCTTCTTCACGGTGACCAACCATGCGCTAGGCAACACGCCAGTGGCGGGTTTGGTGATCTCCGCGGCATCCGGTCCGCATCAGGTGGAGGCGGCTTTGGTCTCAGACAAAGCCTCGCGCTTTGGCCAGACAGTGAACCCTATGCTCCAGCAGCTCTTCGGCGTCTGGCATCCAGGCGGCCAGGCCGCGTCTTCCTCCTCGGCCTTCAGGGGAAAGACCGCACCGTCAGGCGGCGGCACGGCTACTGCCGGCCCCGCTCAATTGCACACGGTCACCCTGCCCGACCGCTCGGCCAGCGTTGGCGTCCCCGATGGATGGAATGTGCCCGAGGGCGGCGGCGGCGGCAGCATGGGTGTGATGGGCCCGCACGGGGAGATGGTATTCCTCAATTTGGTGCGTGGGGGGATTGACCAAAACGATCCACAGTTACGCAGTCTCGCTCGGTACGGCAGCCTCCCCAATACCCAAGGCCACATTGTCAGCCCATTTAATGTGGATTTGACGCGCGCATATCCAGAGATTATCAAACAGTTTCGCCACCTGAACGGCAAGGATACTCCCGTGAATCTGCAGAACTCTCACGTCGAGAGGGTGGCTACCCCGCGGGGCGAGCAATGCGTTCATGTCACTGGGAATATCGTGGGCGATGACAATCATGGCACAAATGAAAGCAACATAGTTCTGTGTTTCGGGGATTATCAACAGGGAAACTATGGCGTTCACGTGTATCAATCCCTGATACCGGTCGAATTGGCTGACCGTGAACGTGCCACGGCGGGCGCCATCATGGCCAGTTTCCAGGTGAATCAGGGCGTCGTTCAACGGCAAGCCAACGCCATGGCCGCTCCCGGCATCGCCGCCATCCATGCCATCGGCGCGGCGGCCGCCGCCCAGATGAAATCCGCCGAGGCCGCTCACGACATTCAGAACGCCAGCGAACGGGCCCGGCAAAACAGCTACACAACCCACTATTCCAACACGGGCGACGGCCAACTTACCCAGGGCGGGGTTAATCAGAGCTTCGCAAACTACCTCCTCGATCAGACGGTCGTCCAGGGCAACGACATCGACGGCTCTGGCGCGGTAGGCCATGCCACGGTCTGGAACGCCACCGCCGATGCGCTGGTTAAGCACGATCCCAATCGCTACGAAATAGTGGACACCCCCAATTACTGGAAAGGTGTGGATTACTGACCATGAACCATGGCGCTGGATCGCTTCGATCTGTGACGCATTTTTTCCGCGCATTGCGCACGCTCCAGTGAAACTCAACCAGGGACGGGTAATCCGGAGACATCCGTGGAGCACCACCAATCAAGCCGGATCGGGGAGGTATGCATTACGGGCATGCTGATGCTGAGCCTGTGTGTTCCGATGGCCTGGTCGCAAGCCCAATTGAGGAGCATCGATGCGCCGCAGGGCGGCAGGATCGTCTACGGGCCGGTTGATGATGCTGTCACTTTGCCTGCCGCCATGAGCAATGTTCTTCGTGCGCTGCACAACCACTGCGGTGAGAAGCCGCTGATTGGAAGAGCCTTCAGGGAACATGGAACCCACTCGGCAGCGGTCTTCTTCACCGTGGCCGACCACTCGCGAGAAAACAAATTGATGGCCGGTCTGCTGATCGCCGCAGCAAATGGTCCCAAGCAGGTCGAGGCAGCTCTGGTCACCAATGATGCCAGTCAATTCGCACAAACCGTAAATCCGATGCTGAAACAACTCTCCCGCGAATGGCATCCGAGCGGACTGAATGCGCCCACCCAGATTAGCTGGTGCGGAAATGCCCATGATCGAACCGATCCGGAATCCCGCCCAAGATCCTTCCCGGTCCCGGGATTGGCGGCGCAGGATCGCAAGGCTTGGGACGCCTTGACCTCGCCCGATGACGCGCAATGGGGCGCGCCGCTCGCACTGCATACGGTAGAGGCCTCGGACGGCACTGCGAGTGTCGGTATTCCCGACGGCTGGAAGCTGAATCCCGGAAGCGCCGCCGGAGTCTTGGCGGTATCGGGCCCCCAGGGAGAGTCGGCCGTCCTCAACATGACGCGCTTAGCGATCGATCCGGCAAGTCCGATGCGGGCCAGGATGAAGAAAATGGGCGTCGGCGCCTTCGATAAAGACAAGATCGTCTGCCCGGCCAACGTGGATTTGGCGACAGCCTTTCCCGACCTCTTCCAGCAGATTCGCCGCTTGAATGGCTTTGTCGATCCCGTCGACCTCCAGATCGACCGTGCCGACAAGTTGCCTGCACCGGCGGGGCTGCGCTGCGTGCATGTTATCGGGCACATGAATCCCGACGGAAAAGGAATGCTGGAGATGAACACGGTGATGTGCGCGTCCACTCCCGGCCCTGGGGGCTATTACGACGTTCTGGTCTTCCATGCCAGCGTTCCCAGTGCCGTTGCGGGTCGGGAATCCGCCACGCTGCGAGGAATCTTCGCCAGCTTTCAACTCAGCTCTGCGGTCTTCGATCCGCCGCCGCCCGACCTTGCACCTCCAAGCTACCGTGCGGCGCGCCGAATCCATCACAACGTGCGGGGCCTCTACGACGCGATCCAAATCGAGATCTTCGGCGAGCAGAGCCTGGATCGGTCTCGTTGGTATGACGGCTCCAGCGACGATCCGGAGTTCAGCGCCTATCGGTTCGATCCGTCCGTCATCCAGAACAGCGACAAGGACGGCCACGGCGAAGCCTGGAAGTCGGCAGCCGATGAACTGGTGAAGGCCGCCCCCGACCGCTTTGAAATCCTCGACAATCTCGATATCCTCAAAGACCTGGATTTCTAACCATCGACCGAAACCTGGGCGGCGGCCATCGACGCGGAAAGAGTGATTTCAATGAGAATGATTGAAAGTGCCATCCTCCTTCTGGCCGGTGCGTCGACATGGAATCCGGCCGCTGCGCAATCGCCGCCGGCTACGCGGACCGCTCACTGGCTCAGCTATCAGAGCCACGACACCTTCTATCTCGTTGACTATCGAAGCGACTGGGAGTTTGTCGAGCAGGATGAGACCAACGAAGTCAAATTCCAGAGCGGCAACGTGAGCATCAGCGTTGCGGCCGCCAATAACGACGAAGGCAAGACAGTCGAACAGTTCCTTGAGGCGAACAAGTCTCTTTTGCGCCAGCAGTGCCCCGCGTCGGAGATGCGAGAGGAAAAAAAGACTATCGTTGCCGGCATCCCCGGCGCCACTTTCACCATGTTTTGTCCGGGTCCGCGATTGCCCACCATCGTTCGCATCTCCGCGTCGGCCAATTTTGGAAAGCTCTTCGTTTTCAAAGTAACCGCCCCCACCGCGGAGTTACCCGCGCTTCAAGCCTACATCGACCGCATGGCGCAGAGTTTCAAGCCAAGTGATGGCCTTCCGGAGGGACGGGCAGAGCGCATGAGGGCAAGATGAAAACGGTAATCTGAACGCAGGTAACTCATTTCGATAGGGGAGCGCCAATCGTCAAGCGCAGGTGCCTATGACCGAGCAGCCACTTGGTCGGGGAGCAAAAGCCAAGAGATCCCGAGTTACACCCCCACAGGAAACGGCTTCGGGCTGGACTCATCGGTATTGGCGCCGGCGCCGGTCCGCCAGCGCTCGAAGCGGCCTTGCAGCAGGCTCATCAGCCCGGTGTACCAGTAGCCGATGACGAAGAGAATCAGAAAGGGCGCGGTGAAGTAGTTACGGTTCGAGAAGGTATAAAGAATGGCTGCGAAGAAATAGCAGCCGATCAATAACTCGATCCACGGCGTCAGTTTCAGGCGCTTGCGGTACTTGGATGCCTGAGACTTTTCGCCCTTCTTGGCCACACGATATTTAGGCGTGCGCACGAAGGCGCTCTTGATTCCGAGCAAGGCCTCCGTCACCGCCTTGGAGTTAGTCACCGTAAGGCCGACGCCCAAAGCCATCAGAAAGGGCAGATAAAGAAGAGTCTTCAACCATGTCTTGGGAAAGAGTTCTCGTTCGGCCATCAGGTAGAAAAAGGCGATGGAAAAGGAGGATGCGGTGAAGAGCGGCACATCGATGAGCAGCATCTGAAACCAGCCCTGGTAGAAGCGGCAGATCATGGCAGGAAGCAGCAGCACCGACATAACGATCATCAGCGGGTAACTCAAGTTAGCCGTCAGATGGTAGATGGCCTCGACCTTTATGCGCCGCGGCACATTCGACTTGAACATCAGAGGCAGCACCTTGATGCTGGTCTGGATCAGCCCCTTGGCCCAGCGAGCCTGCTGCGTCTTGAAGGCGGTCATTTCGATGGGCAATTCGGATGGGCACTCAACCTCGGGCAGATATTTGAACTTCCAGCCAGCCAACTGTGAGCGATAACTCAAGTCGGTATCTTCGGTAAGCGTGTCGTGCTGCCAGCCGCCTCCGTCCACAATCGCCTTGATGCGCCACATGCCGGCCGTGCCGTTGAAGTTGAAGTAATCGCCGGAGCGGACGCGGGCGCCATGCTCGATGACAAAGTGGCCATCAAGCAGAATGGCCTCGATCTGGGTCAACATGCTGTAGTTGCGGTTCATGTGAGTCCAGCGCGTCTGCACCATGCCGATCTCCGGCTCGGCGAAGTGATGGATCACCTTCATCAGCCAGTCGGGCGGCGGCACAAAGTCGGCGTCGAAGATGGCCACAAACTCGCCCTTCGTGACCTTGAGCCCGGCGTCCAGCGCCCCGGCTTTGAAGCCATGGCGGTTTGTCCTGTGAATGTAGACGATCGGATGCCCCAGCGCCGCATAGCGCTCAACGATCCCAGCGGCCACCGCCTGCGTCTCGTCGGTCGAGTCGTCCAGCACCTGGATCTCAAGCTTCTCGCGCGGATACTCCATCGCGCAGACCGCCTCGATGAGCCGGTCGATGACGAACTGCTCGTTGAAGATAGGCAGTTGAACAGTTACCCTGGGTAGCTCTTCGAAGTGTTTTGGAGGGTTAGGATTGTAGTTCTTCCGGTACTTGAAGTAGAGATAGCACATCGTGTAACGATGCACACCGTAAAGTGCCAGGACGATCATCACCGCGAAGTATGGCAGGAGCACCGCCGCGTCAAACAGGTTCCAGTGATAGAGCCCCTTGAATGTCTGATCGGCATACTGCATCTTCAGGTAGTGGCGCAGGCCGTTCTGGGGCGCAAAGATCAGATACTCCGCCACCCGCATCGGCAGCCCCTCAAGATTGATGCCGGGGTCGCTGGCGAGGGATGTAAGACGGTTCACAAGCGCTGCAAACAGGGCGAGCCTCCACAGACCGGATACCGGCAATTGTAGTCGATAGGAGGGGCGTCTCCCAACCGGCGCGCGACCCGCGGAAGCTGTCACTCTCCGCGCCACGAGGCCTTGCCATTCATTACCAACGGCCAGGCTCCTGGTCTCAAAACGGGCACTTTCTCCGGTTTTATCCTAAAATCTACTTATGGAAGACCCTCTTGTTTCCCTCACTCGGGTGCTCACCGACGTGATCCTGCCCAATCTGCAGAGCGTTCAGGTGAGCCAGGCGGAGCAGATCGCAGCCAACGACCGGTTGGAGAATTCGATCGACGAGCTGCGTCTGCATTTGGAATCGCAGTTCGCCCATCTCGCGGCGCAGTTGACGGCGTGCCGGGCAGAGCTGGCAGCCGCGCAAGCGGCCTTCCAGGCGCGTGCGCAGAGCGGAGCGGCTGCCCCGGACCGTACAAATCTGGTCCATTGATCGGTCCCATTCCTTAGTAACGCCTGCAATAATCTCTCGGTATGCGAATCGTAGTTACAGCGAAGCGGCTTTGGGATGGCGTCAGGCAAGTCGACGCCCCCGCGGTCCTGGTCGAAGACGGCCAGATCGCGTCCATCTCGACGCGGGCTGCCGGTGAGGTGCCTGGCGAAGCGCAGATTCTGGATTTTCCCGGCGCGACACTGGCCCCCGCCTTCTTCGACGTTCACTTTCACGGAGCCAAAGGCCACGACGTGATGGAGGCCTCCCCGGAGGCGCTCGGTGTTATTGGCGGTTTCCTGGGCGAACACGGCACGGGCAGCTACCTGGCGACCACAGTTACATCGCCGTTGGATGCGACGTTACGCTCGCTGGCCGGGCTGGCGAAGCTCGTCCGAAAACCGCCTGTTGAGGGCCAGGCGAGGCCGATCGGTATTCATCTGGAAGGGCCGTTTCTCTCGCACGTCAAACGCGGCGTGCAGCCGGCCCAGCATCTGCTGGCCCCCGGCATTGACCTCTTTGACCGGTTCTTCGAAGCTTCCGAAGGTCAGATCCGGCTGATGACGCTGGCGCCGGAACTGCCCGGCGCGGTCGAGCTGACCACTCACGCCACCGCCCGCGGCGTCCGCGTCTCGCTCGGACACTCGAATGCCACCGCCGCCGAGACTGGCGCCGCTATCGCCGCCGGCGCCGTCAGCGCGACGCACACCTTCAACGCCATGCGGTCGCTCGACCACCGCGAGCCAGGAATTCTAGGTACGGTTCTCACCGATGATTCGCTCTACGCAGAGCTGATCTGCGACGGAATCCACGTCGCACCGGAGATAGTAGACCTCTGGTGGCACTCAAAAGGATCCAAGCGCGGAATTCTGGTCACGGACGCGATGAGCGCTGCCGGAATGCCCGACGGCACCTACCAGCTAGGCGACTTTGCGGTTTCGGTTGCTCACGGCCGAGCCATGGCTTGCGGCGTTCTCGCCGGCAGCGTGCTTACGTTGGACCGCGCGCTCGCCAACTTTATGGAGTACACCGGCGCGCCGCTCGAGGAGGCCTTGCGCCTGATGACCGCCAACCCGGCTTCGATGACCGGACTCGGCGATCTAACCGGCTCGCTGGCCGTCGGGAATGCGGCCAATCTCGTGGCTCTAAACGCTGAAGGAGATTTGGTTGGCTCGGTTGTGAATGGAAAGTGCGCATTTCTCCGGCAATAATTGTGGAGAAGTCGATCTCAAAGGCGATTTTGGCTGTTGTCGGCCCACCGATGTTTGCGAATCATCCACTCCAATCACGAAGAACTGTGGCTGGTGCACCCGGTCACTGCGCCGTTCTTGACCTCCACCAGGCCGTTGTCGCCGCTTTCACGGGACCAGCTCTTGGACTGTTCGACGCCGAGTCTTTCAAGCAGTTGGGCGACGGTTTTTTTGATAAACTCGCTGCCGTTGTACAGAGCCCAGCCCGATGCGGTATTCTGAACTTTAATCCATGATCTTTTCCCGCGACTACATCGGGTATCTGGCCCGCCGCACTGTCAAGCACCTCATCGACGCCAAGATGATCACCACCAGCGACTTGAAGGTGGTCGAAGCGCGCGTTAGCGAGGGATTGATCGAGGAATTGTCGCTTGAAGACCGCATCAACGAGGAGGTGCGCGTGATTCTCGACGCATACTCCGAGGAGATGCGCAAGTCGGGCGCACAATATGCCGAGATGTTTAAAAAGGTGAAGACCGAGCTGGCCAAGAAGTACAAGGCGGTGCTATGAGGATCAGCCCCGACAAGCTCAACAAGCTGGCCCACACCGTGGCCGACACGCTGGCCGAGATCGACGAGGTCGGTTTCCTCGAGGACCGCAACACCATCCGCCAGGAGGCGCGCAAGGCGCTCACCACATTGCTCGTTCAGGAGGCCGCAATCGACACCGCGGCTAGGGCCAAGATCGCCAACCAGCGCAAGATTATTCTCGAAGGCTCGCAGGAGTGGGAGATCCTCTACCGCAAGTACTACAACGACGAGGTCCGCAAGCTCGGCATCTAAAGGATCGCTGCTTGTGCAGGTGATTTGAAGGATAGTCCTTGCAGGCTTCGGAAGAGCTCGCCTCCAACTCCCTGTCGTGTCAAAGTACGACTTGAATGCCTGCCCTCAGCGGTGTTGAAGGACGCTGCAGAATTCGCAAGAATGAAGCCGGGCTTTGGCCCGTCAGTCCTGTCTTTGTGGAATCGCCAGCCCGACGAGGGCGGCGCTTTTGGGCGCTCGGGCTCGGAAGAAACGAGGTTCCAATGAACCGCCACCAAAAACCTCAATCGCGCCGCTCGGCCGGTCGGGTCTGTTGCGGACTGGTTCTGACAGCGGCGATATGCCTATTCAGCGGAAGCATCTCGAAGTGCTATGCCTTAGGACAAACTAAACGCGTTGAGACCTTTCCGAGCGCTAACGCGCTGATGCTAGCTGGCGGCGGTCATTGCGCGCCGATTTACGTGGACTCGGCTGACTTCATCGGTGTCCAGCGAGCAGCTGCGGATTTGCAGAAGGATGTCCATCGCGTGACCGGATGCATGCCGGCGATCACGCATGACTCTGCTTCTCTGGCCGGTGAGGCGATCGTCATCGGAACGCTTGGAAAGAGCACGGTCGTCGACACACTGGTCAAGAAGCACCGGATCGATGTTCGAGACGTTGAGGGGAAATGGGAGTCAAACCTGACCGAAGTGGTTGTCCGGCCGAGTGGCAAGCTGGCCCGGGCTTTAGTGATTGCCGGCAGCGATAAGCGTGGAACGATCTTCGGCGCTTACGACCTTTCCGAGCAGATCGGAGTTTCCCCCTGGTATTGGTGGGCGGATGTTCCCGTGGATCATCGCGATTCCCTATATGTGAAAGCGGGACGCTGGGTTGAAGGCGAGCCGGCAGTTAAATATCGGGGAATCTTCCTCAATGATGAAGCTCCTGCGCTCTCAGGCTGGGCCAAAGAGAAGTTTGGCGGACTTAACCACGAGTTTTATGAGAAGGTCTTCGAGCTGTTACTCCGCCTCAAGGCCAACTTTCTCTGGCCTGCAATGTGGGACAACGCCTTCAATGAAGATGATCCCTTGAATCCCAAGCTCGCCGACGAGTATGGCATCGTGATGGGCACCTCGCATCATGAGCCCATGCTGCGCGCTCAGCAGGAATGGAAACGCCACGGCACTGGCCCGTGGGATTACTCGACGAACGCGAAGACTCTCGATGCATTCTGGGAGGAGGGCATCGAACGGAATATGAATTACGAAAGTGTGATCACGCTCGGCATGCGCGGCGATGGAGATACGCCGATGGCCGAGAAGGATGACACTGCGCTGCTTGAGAAGATCGTCGCCGATCAACGCGAGATCATCGCCCGCCATAAGACTCCAACACTCGCATCCGATCCCCAGGTGTGGGCTCTCTATAAGGAAGTGCAGGGTTACTACGAAAAAGGAATGCGCGTTCCAGACGATGTAACTCTGCTCTGGAGTGACGATAACTGGGGAAATATTCGCAGGCTGCCCACCCCGGAAGAAAGAAAGCGCAGTGGCGGCGCTGGAGTCTACTATCACTTCGATTATGTCGGCGGACCCCGTTCCTATAAGTGGCTCAATACCAATACCATTCCAAAAGTGTGGGAACAGATGAATCTCGCCCTTAACTATGGGGCAAACCGGATCTGGATTGTGAATGTGGGCGATCTGAAGCCAATGGAGTTTCCCATCGAGTTTTTTCTCAATCTAGCTCGAAATCCCCAACGATGGGGTAAAGATAATCTTCAGGAATTTACGGAACTCTGGGCCGCTCGCGAATTCGGTGCGGAACATGCCGCCGAAATAGCTGATATCGTCTCGAAATACACCCAATACAATGGGCGGCGCAAGCCGGAGCTACTGGAGCCGGACACTTTCAGCCCGGTGAATTATCGGGAAGCCGATCGCGTTGATTCCGATTGGAAGGAACTTGTGGAACGAGCTGAAAAGGTCGATCGGCAGCTTCCAGAGGACAAACGCGACGCCTTTTTCGAATTGGTACTGCATCCAGTGAAGGCATCCGCCATCGTCACTGAGTTATACATTACGGCTGGCTTGAACCACCTATATGCCATGCAGGGTCGAGTTAGTGCTAACGATCTCGCGAGCGAGGCACGATCCCTATTTGCGGAAGACGCGAAACTCTCCGGTGATTACAACCACAAGCTCGCGAATGGCAAGTGGAATCACATGATGGATCAGACCCACATCGGCTATACATACTGGAATGAGCCTCCGCTGAATGCAATGCCGGCCGTTACAGAGGTTCAACCGGACTCCGGGCCGAGAATGGCGGTTGCTGTCGAAGGGCTGCCGTTTGCCAGCTCGCGTGATGTTGGAAGCTTTGCGCTCCCCACCTTCGATGTTTTCAATCGCCAAACGCAGTACATCGAAGTCTTCAATCGTGGCGCCGAGCCATTTGAATTCTCAGCAAGCGTCGATCGGCCCTGGATCAAGCTCAGCGAAGCACACGGTACTGTCGGGAAAGACAAGAGACTCTACGTGAGCATCGATTGGACCGCAGTTCCCGAGGGTGAACATGCTGGCGTGGTAACCATCGCTCAGAAGAACGGCACGGTAGTTCATGTGCGCGTGCAATCTTTCTATCCCTCCGCACCCAAGAAGGAATCCTTGCAGGGCTTTGTGGAAGCCAATCATTACGTTTCGATGGAAGCAGAGCACTTCACCAGTCAAACAGTTGCAGGCAACGTTCATTGGGATAGAATCCCCGGTTTTGGCGAAACACTTTCCGGAATGACGATCTTTCCGGTAACGGCTTCGAGCGCTGAGCCGCTTCAACCGGCGGCAGCACTCGAATACAAGATGTACTTATTCGAAAGCGGAAGATTCAACGTGCAAGCCATCCTGGCCCCAACGCTGAATTTCGTGCCGGGTCGCGGATTGCGCTTTGCCATCTCCTTTGACGACCGACCGCCGCAAGTAATCGATGCCTTGGAACATAACTCGCAGAAGGATTGGGAGCAGGCAGTCAGCGATGGAGTTCGCAAGATCGACTCGACGCTCACCGTGGATACGCCCGGCTATCATACCCTGAAATTCAGGATGGTCGATCCCGGCGTGGTCCTAGAGAAACTTGTGGTTAGTTCAATTAATCTGCCACCCAGTTATCTTGGCCCTCCAGAGGGTTATCGCCAATAAACACATGGGTAAGGAATCATTCTTTTTTTGGATAGCGCCTCGGCTATCGAGCAGGAAGATCTCCTTTGGCCTAGAGCATTATTAGGAATTGTGTAGACCGAAGTTTTGTAGATTTCCCACCCATTCCGCAGAAAAACGCGGAATGGATGGGGCACGGAAGTCTACTGTAAATCCGACAATGCTCTAGGTTGTGGATGTTGTGAAAGGGGCTGCAGCGTAATTGTTTGGGGTGTGATTTATCTTGCCGCGATTTGAAATGCTTGCGGGACATTGGTGGCATAGGCACCGCTTTCTGTGGCCCATCGTGATTCTGCAGGGTTTGGTGAGCGCCACCTGCATCGTTTCGGAGCCAGCCTTTTCCCTATCCGTTTCATCGGTAGTCCTGGACTGTCTTTTTCGGTGATCATTAGGCCCGGACGATCATTTTGCCGACCCCGTCGCGATAGTGGCTGGCGATCTCGAACGCCTCATCGATGCGATCCATCCCGCGCACATGCGTAACCAGCGGGGCAAACCACTCCGGATGTGCGCAGAGAAGTTCCAAAGCTGCGCGGGACTCGTGGTTCGATCGCCGCACGTTGAAGATCGTCAGCTCCTTGCGCCGCATCGTGGAACCTTCCAGCGGGACCTCACGCGTCGAGTGAATACCGGTGATCGCCACACGACCTGCATTGCGAGTTACCTGGATGGCCTGGTTTGTGGTCTGCTCCTTGGCCGCGCAATCGATGGCGCAATCGACGCCTCGTTTTCCGGTTCCACTCATGATCTCTTTTACTGCTTCAGCCGGATCGAGCGCGACGTCGGCGCCGATATTCCTGGCCAAATCGCGGCGGTGGGGCAGCGGCTCCACGACCCAGATTCGCCCCGCTCCGACAGCCTTTAGCGCTGCGATAGTCAAGAGACCGATGGGCCCCGCGCCGATGACCGCAACCGTCTCACCCGGCTGAATCGTTGCGAGGCTCAGTGAGTGCAATGCGATGGCGAGAGGCTCGATCAGAGTTGCGTGGTCCGACGAGACTCCGGAGGGGATGGGTAGAAAATTGGCGGCGGGCAGGTTGACCAGTTCGCGAAAGAAACCCGGATGCCCCGGATTGCTGAGAAAGCGGATGTTGGCGCAGACATTGTGGTGTCCACTCAGACAGAACTCGCAGTGATAGCAGTAGAGGGCTGGCTCAAGGGCTCCGCTGTCGCCAGGCGCCAATCCGGTGACGCCGATGCCTGTCTTCACGATTCTTCCCGCAGGCTCGTGTCCGAGTACCATCGGGTAGCTGTTGGGAGTATCGCCGACTGATCCCTCCAGGTAGGCATGCAAATCCGATCCGCAGACGCCCACGGACTCGACGCGCACCTGCACCTCTCCTGGGCCGGGGTCCTCGATCGGCATCTCGGCCAGCCGGAATGTGGTGGGAGCGATGAGTTCGGCTGCTCGCATGGAAGAGTCTCCCTCCGCTATCTCTCATCCTTGGCGGGCCGCAGATGCCGCGCGAGCGACCACTTCAACTCTTCGATTCCCTGGCCGGTCACGGCGGAGATGGCATGGAATTCAAGTTTCCTGCGCTTCACATGCGTGGCCAGCTTTTTGAGCTTGTCGGGATTGGCTGCGTCGATCTTGGTGGCGCAGACGATCATGGTCTTGTGGGCCAGGGGGTGATTGGGCTTGGAAGGCTTGCCGGCGTCGTCCGAGAAGGGGTCGGGATCGCTTTGGTTCGCCGTGCCGGTAAAACTGGCCAGTTCCTTGTTGATGACTTTGAAGTCCTCAACCGGGTCGGGGCGGCCGGATGCGTCCGAAACATCGACCAAGTGAAGCAGCAGCCGCGTGCGCTCGATGTGGCGCAGGAACTGCGTGCCCAGGCCCTGGCCGAGATGGGCGCCTTCGATCAATCCAGGCATGTCGGCGACAACAAAGGACTCCTGGTCGGGCTCCTCGCCCACTGTGACAACGCCAAGGTTGGGCTCAAGCGTAGTGAAAGGGTAGTCGGCGATCTTCGGCTTGGCTGCGGAGATGCGTGAGATCAGTGTGGACTTGCCGGCGTTGGGGTATCCGACCAGGCCCACATCGGCCAGCAGCTTCAACTCCAACCGATAAAGCCGTTCCTCGCCCGCGCGCCCCAATTCGTGCTCCCGCGGAGCCTGATGGGTGCTGGTGGCAAAGTGCTGGTTGCCGCGTCCTCCGCGCCCGCCCTTGGCGATGACAAGCTGCTCGTCTGGCTCAGAGAAGTCGTGAACAAGCTCGCCGGTCTCCTGATCGTAGAGGCTTGTGCCGACAGGGACTTGCAGGATGATCGAGTGGCCGTCGAGGCCGGTGCAGTTCGAGCCCAGGCCGTGCTCGCCCCTCTGCGCCTTGTGCTCCGGGTTGTAGCGGAAGTGGATCAGCGTGTTATGCCGTTGCGAGCTGACCATGATGACGTCGCCGCCCCGGCCTCCGTCGCCGCCGCTCGGCCCGCCGCGAGGAACGAACTTCTCGCGCCGGAACGCCATGCAGCCATTGCCGCCGTCGCCGGCCTTGACGCGAATTTTAGCTTCATCGATGAACATGAAAGACCAGGGAATTGGGAGCTGGGATCAGGGATTAGAAAAGAGATTCGCGCCTTTTCAGAGGCCGGCGAGATCGAATTCAAATTACCATCTTCCCAGTTTACTGGACGAGGGCTTAGAATCCCTCATAACTTCACTTTTAGACAACTCACGCCTTCTCGGAACGTTCATCTGCTCTGGAAACTTGTCTCCGCATTGATTCTGCTTCTAGATAGCGGGGATCGAGCCGGAGATCGAGTTCCGATCTGTCTTTTTCGGACGCTCAGGGCCGGAAGATTGCGTCATCGGTTAGTCTATCCGTACCCGCCGCAAGAGTGGGCCGGAGTTGAAGCGAACTTTTTCCATGGTCTGCCGCGAGCTTGGGGGCTCGATGGCGGGGACAAAGGGCAATTGGACTAGGGCGTTGGCCGCATTCATCTTTCTGATGGGCGCGGTAGGGGTGAGCTTTGCCCAATCCCCTCAAAACGAACCAGCTGGTACGCTCTCAGGTAAGTTAACCGACCTGCACTCGAATCCTCTGCCCGGCGTCAACGTTATATTGCGCAATGAAACCACAGGTGTGGAAGCCAGCACAACCACCTCGGTTAATGGAGTTTACCGTTTCAGCGGCCTGGAGCCGGGCGAGTATTCGCTAGAGGCCAGAAGCCCGCAACTGGGGCGCGGCCGTCTGAATGAGATCGTCGTCTCGAGCGGCCATGAAGCGCGCGTCCAAGCGGCGATGGAGTTCGAGAAAAGTCCGGCCGGCCCCGCTCTTGCGGCTGAGCTTCGGGTGGAACCGGCCAAGGCCCAAGCGCAACTCAATAAGCAGTCGCCAGCGCCTGGGACAGTTACTCCGACCGTTAACAAGCCGGAATCGGCAACCGGACAGCCACAGACTGCGACGCAGATTGGTCCCTACGAGAAGGCCGGTCTGGCACCAGAAGGGATTGCACCGGTCGCGAAAGCCGCGTTCCAGACTCAGCTGATCGTTGCGCGAACAAGCATCTCTAATGCGAACCTGGCCTTGGCCGAGCCGAGAGTCGCGATTCAGGTCATGGCCAACGGTCAGGGATCTGCCATGATGGCAGCGGCGGCCCGGTCAGCATTGGATGTGGCGATGCAGACTTCCGAGCCTGGTCTCAAGCCGAACTTGGCACTCTCTCAGGGAGGCGGTCCGGCGGCTCCATCGGTTGCGGCCACAATAAACGCCGCAGAGTTGCAGGCGCTACCGGTGAGCGGTCGCCACTGGCAGGATTTCGTGCTGGACAACGCGCCCACATCAACGACCCCAGCGGGCGGCCAAGCCAAGATCTCGATGCCCGCTGCGGGACACCAACAGGCAGGGACCACCATGGATGGAGCCAGCCGTGAGCTGGCCTTTGGATCGACAAACAGCTCTGGACAGGGTTCCCAAGGACCCGGCCCTATGGGGCAGGGCGGCGAACCGGCGGGAATGGCGCAGGTAGGCGCTGGCGGGCACGGATTTTCCGTGAGCGAAGCGGCGATTCGCTCGGTCGAGACGACCACCGGCAACATGGAGGCCGCGGCGGACAAGGCGGCCGGCGGTCGCATGAACTTGGAAACCCAGCGCGGAGGCGACAAGCTGCATGGGCAGGGCTTCTTCTTCGATCGCCAGAACATCTGGGGAGCGCAGAACCCCTTCACCCAATGGATCAAGGAGATTGCTCCGGCCAGTGTTGCTCTCAATTCGGTTCCGCTCTTTACGTCGCAGACTTATACGCCGGCCAACAGTCCGTCCTATACTCCGCCCGACCACGAAACAGTGTGGGGAATCGGAGCGGGTAGCCGGGTTCGTCGCAACAATCTCTTCTGGTTTGCGGCTGTGGATGGGAATCACCGCAACGATCCGGGGATCGCTACGGTCAAGCATCCATGTCTGGGATATGACAGTGACGGAGTATGTACCAGTGGATTCTTCGCCAACCCGACAGACGACCAGATGCAGGTGCTAGCCGGGAGGCTGGGATTACCCGGCGCAAACTCCGAGGCCGAGGGGCGGGCGAAATACTCCTGCATGTTGGAGACATTGGCGGGAACTTTGGGCGGTTCGTCCTCTACGTGCCTATTGGGCACTCCGCTTGCTCCGCTGCTCGGACCATCTCCGCGCACGGCAACGCAGTGGACTGGCTTTGGGCGGCTCGACTGGCAAGCGACCGAGCGCCATCGCTTTACGCTTGAGGGCATCGGTGCCAACTGGAATTCACCGGGCGGAGGCCTCACGCGAGTCTCGGAGACCTACGGCAACCACAGCTTCGGGTCGACAGGGGCCAGCGAAGAGTGGCTGTTGAGCCGCTGGGAGGCATTCCTGACCTCCAATCTGCTGGCCGTCACCCAGGCCTCTTTCGGGCACGAGATTCAGGAGGCGCGGCCCTCGACTCCGTCGGACTTTGAAAAGACCTTCCTCGCCGGAAATGCTTGGGACCAGTTGCCGCAGATCGTTGTCGACAATCGCTACGGCTTCACTATTGGTGGCCCGTCGCGCTTCGGCACGGGCAGTTATCCTGACGAGCGCTCGTACCGCGAACAGGAGTCGGTGGACTGGATTCGCGGCAAATTGTTGGTCAAAGCCGGCTTCGATTTCAATCACAGCTTCGATGCGGTGAGCCTGCTGCGCAACCAGACCGGTACCTATACCTACTCCAACCTGGACAACTTCGTCTCCGATGCACTGGTCTTTCAGAGTTTTTCGCTCTCCGGCGAACTCGACCCGATGAATCAGCGCAACTGCGATCAGACCGGCAAGGTCTGGCGCGACTCGGCGAACAATCTTCTCGGTGCGGGCAGCCTGCCCTGCTACTCCTACTACTCGCAGATGATTGGGCCCGACGATTGGCATTTAAGCACCAACGACTGGGCTGGTTACACGACTGCACAGTGGCAGGCCGGCAAACAACTGGCCGCCTCTGCCGGGTTGCGCTGGGAGCGGGAGCAACTGCCGCCGCCGATCGCAGGGCTCGCGAACCAAGGCCTCCCGCTGACCCAGAAGCTGCCCAGCCTGGGCAATAGTTGGGGGCCGCGCGTGAGCCTGGCTATGGGAAGCGGTGATAGCCACTGGCCCCTGCTTCGCTTGGGCTACGGAATGTACTTTGGCCGCACCCAAAACTCCGCAGTGGAAACAGCATTGACCCAGACCGGCTCGCTCAAAGGCGACCTGAGCTTCTTCATCCGTCCCATGGATGGCCTCAATCCTCCCACCGGCACCAGCAGTGCGCCGCCGTTTCCATACGTTTTGCAAGGCGATCCAGCCAATGTCATCAAGCCCGGAGCAGTTGAGTTCGCGCCCAACTTCCATAACCCCGAGGTGCATCAAGGCATCGCATCGGTCGAAGAGAAGCTGCCGGGTCACTTTGAGGTGACCGGCAGCGCAATGGTGAGCCTGGGCCGCCGTTTGCCGGTCTCGATCGATGCAAATCTACCGGCACCCAACCCGGCGCAGACCATTACCTATGCTATTGTGGACACGACCGGCGTTGGACCCATCAAGGCTGCCCAAATCACGGTTCCCTTCTATGCCTCATGGCCCTCACCGACCGGGATTGCCGGACGCCCGGATTTGAATTACCAGCAGATCTCCCAGATCACCAGCCAAGCCAACTCCACTTATGAGGCCGGTGTACTTAGGGTCGCCCGTTATGGCCGCCGGGGCCTGAGCTTCAATGCCCACTACACTTATTCGCATGCCATGGACTGGAACCCCAACGAGAGTTCTCAGGTGGCCGGCAACGATGTGCTGGAACCTGGCGCCTTCAGTTTGGAGTACGGCGCCAGCGATCTGGACAGGCGTCACTCGGCCGGTGTCACGGTGATCTTTGAAGCGCCGTGGAAGCTGCACGGCCTGGCGGGAAAGTTCGCCGATGGCTGGGTGGTCTCCAGTGTTGGGCAACTCCGGAGCGGCCTGCCTTACACCATGCGCACTTCGGGCTCGCTGGCAGAGGAGTTCCTGCTCACGCTCAACGGGACCGAGAAAATCGTTGCACTGGCGCCGGGAATGAACGGCTCGGGAGGCGACAACCGGGTCTACGGCCAGGGCAGCGATGGCCGCTTCTATAACATCGGCCGCAATACTTATCGCTATCCGGCCACATGGAAGGCCGACCTGCGTCTGGCCAAACGTCTTGATCTCGGCAGCATGCGGCAGTTGGAGCTACTGGCCGAGAGCTTTAACCTCTTCAACCACCAAAATGTGACTGAAGTGGAGACCACCGGCTATACCATCGAACCCGGCACTACGGAGGGCGCGCTTCCGACGCTGAACTTTCTCAACGGCGTGAAGGCCAACACCACCGCATTCGGCCAGCCTTTGAACGTCAATGCGACGAACTTTTATCGTGAGCGGCAGTTTCAGTTCGGGTTGAGGCTGCGGTTCTAGTTTGTCGCGCTGGGCGCGGCGACCGGTTGCTGCTTCGACATTCCGCGAATGTAGAGGATTAGATTCCGGACTTCATCGTCCTTTGCCCGGCCTTCGGCCTCGGGAGGCATCTTGTCTTTGCCGTTGCGAATGACTTTGAAGAGATCCCCGTCCTGCTTGTCGGCCAGCGCCTTCGGGTCGGTCCAATCGTCAAGCTTCAATTGCATATCCTTGGCCAGATCGGTCTTGCCATCTCCGGTCTCTCCGTGACAAATCGCGCAGTCCTGCGCATAGATGGCCTTCGCGCGCGCTTCTGATTTCTCGGTAGTCTTCGCCGGATTTTTCTTGCTCTCGTCCTGAGCCGCACTTCCCGTCGCGGACCAGGCAGTGACTCCAAACAGCACAACCGCTGAAGCGAACAGCAACGGTTTCAACATAGCAGCCTCCTCAGTTGCACGTGCCAGATAGAGGCATCTTGCAACCGTATGATTCCTCGCATGGATTATAGGCCAATTACACGGCAATGTGAGGTTGGACATTGCGGATCCGTTTCAGAATAAGGCGTCTTGAAGGATTTAGGACAGGTCTCTTGCGGTCAGACCCTTGGCCGCTTCAGCGCGATGGCCGCCAGCCGCAGGCCAGATCCGGGGTTGCGATCCTGCCGTCGAGCCGGAAGCAGGCAGCGCCGTTGATGTCGGTCGATAAGGTGCGCACCTGAGCCGCCTGCAACTCTTCGAGCACCTCCATTCGGGGATGGCCATAGCGGTTGTGCAGGCCGCAGGAGATCACGGCGAATCGGGGAGCGACGCGGGCGAGAAACCCAGGCCGCGTCGAGGTGATGCTGCCGTGGTGCCCCACTTTCAAGAGCGTGCTGGCCAGGCCGGATTCGGCCAGCATCGCGTCTTCGACGGGCGCCTCGGCGTCACCCTCCAATAAAACGGAGGTCTCTCCGTACGCCAAATGCATTACAAGCGAGTCATTATTGGCAGGCTCCGCGCCGGGCTGATAATCGCGAAAGGGCGCCAGAACGTTCACTTGAGCCGGGCCGAAGGAGAGCGCATCGCCGGCGCGCAGCGATCGAACGCGCACATGGAGGCTGGCAGCCTCATCCAGCAACGCGTTGTAGGCCCCGAAACGCGGATTGTTGCCTACCCAAAGCTCGACAGGATGGAAGTTGCGCAGGACGGCGGGCAGGCCGCCCATGTGGTCGGAGTGTGCGTGGCTCAGGGCCACCACGTCGAGCCGGCGAATACCGCGCGACCACAAAACCTGCGACACGACCTCCTCGCCGATGTCGTAATCTTGGGGCGCCTGATGCGGGCCTCCTCCGAAGCCGCCGCCATCCACCAGCATCGTCTTGCCGTCAGGCGCGATGAGCAGCAAGCTGTCGCCCTGGCCCACATCGATCGCCTCCACAAGCAATGTGTCGCGCGGATAATCTTCTGGCCGGGGCGCAACGGCAACCAATGCAGCAAGCAATAGTGCAGCCCATGCGGCTCGGCGCGGCCAGCGGAGTCCATCGGTTGGAGATGGGTGCTCCACCTTCGCGGCGTAGTTGTTTTTGCCGCCAAGGTGGGATAGCACAACGGCCGCTGCAAGCAGCGCACAGAAGGCGAGCGACTGCCAAAGCAGAGGTGCGGGGATGCGAAGATCGCCCCATGCCGTCGAACCGAAGAGACGCACCAGCCCGATGCCAATATGCAAGAAGGCAGCCGCGATCATTGCCGGGACTACTGCGTAGACCGGACCAATCAGAGAACAAAGCAAAGTAACGAGCGCGGCTGGCATCAGAATAAGCAGCAACGGCAGGATAAATACATTCACCGGCAGTGCGAAGACGGTGATGCGATGGAAATAGAGAGCCATCGGCAGTGTCATGGCGAGTTCCACCACGCAGGAGACGGCCAGCAATTCGACTGCACTGAGAAAGAGATACACGGCGAAGGGGAAAGCGCGCCAGGCTAAGCGACCGGCCCATGGGCCAGCCACCGCTCTCTGGAGACCTGCGGCGGTCATGCGAAGAATCACGCGAAATTGAGCGATGCGCGGAGCCAGCTTGACGTCCAGGGCGATGAGCCGCAAGTCGCGCGTCGCTGCCAGATAGGGGTGAACCGTCCCTTGCAGCAGCGGAGCTGCGATGCCACCGATTGCGGCCACGGCCAGCAGCGTCATCTGAAAGCTGGAGTCGAAGAGGCTGCGCGGACTCACGGCCAGCAAGCACAACGCAGCAAAGCCGATGGTGTTCATCGCGTTGCGTTCTCGATAGACGAGCCGGCCGAGCAGGTAAAGAGTGATCATGAAGAGCGAGCGCTCGACCGGCGTGGCGAAGCCCGTGAATAGCGCATAGGCAAACGAGGCACCAATCGTGGTCAGCGTCGCCGGTACACGCGGCAACCCGAGCCTCTTGGCAACCCAGAAGATGCAGCCGGCCACAATCGCCAGATGAAAACCGGAAACCACCAGCATGTGAAAGGAGCCGGTGCGCTCAAAGCCCACGCGCAACGAGTGGGTCAGATACGTGCGGTCGCCTGTGACCATGGCGGCCAGCATGATTGCGTCGTCTTGTGTGAGGCGCAGTGAGGCGGGTAGTCTTCGCATCGTCACGGGCAGGGCCAGCAGCCGCGTGCTCGTGGCGCGCTGCAAAGCGCTGAATCGGCAGCCGGGGAAGAAGCCTTGCGCTTGGCCGATGCGTTCAAGGCGCTCGATGCCGACAGTAGCCGTAGAGGTGATGCCTTGCTCGACCAGAAACTCCTCGCGGCTCCAGACGCCGGGATCGTGATAGACCTCGGGGGGCAGCAGGCGAACCACGGCTCGCACGCGCTCGCCACACTGGAAGGGCTGCGGGATGAAAGGGTTTTGAGGCCAGCGAACGGTCAGCCGCACGCCTCCTTTGACAGGAGCCTGTACGTCCTCAGTATCGGTAACCACCTCCACGCTGGAGATGCGCAGGTCGATTCGCTGCGAAGTTAGTTGCGCCTGTTGCTGCGCTGAGGCAGGCTCGTCCAGATTCTGCTCCGTCTCGCCGCGTACAGGCCCCGCATCGACGACCGTTCCCTCGACGGTGCGGAGAAGATTATCTGAGAGCGCCGCCAGCGCAGGAGCCGGCGCCGGGTGCGGCTCCATCCAAGCGCACCACGCGCCCAGCAGGAGCCATAAGACAGCCAATGGCAGCCAGACGATACGCTGCGCCCTGAAGGCAGCCACGCCGCAGACCACGGCGACAAGGCCGAGCGCAACAAGCACCAGGCTAGGCCGCAGCCAGAGTGCTTGGCTGGCAGCGATCCCGCCGGCAAAGAGCCATGCTGCGTGAAAAAGCGGGACTGCATTGAGCCCGTCACCCGGCCCGTAGAGGCCTGCGTTGACTTGCCCGATCTTGGGGGAGCCGGTTTCCATCGCGTCTGAATCGGGAAAGCTGTTCTGGCCCTCAAGCCTATCAGGCGCGGCGCAACTGGACCACTGTCTCCAGGTGAAAGGTCTGCGGAAAGAGGTCGGCGAGGGTGATCGATTGGACTTGGTAGCCGGATCTGGTCAGCGCACGCAGGTCGCGCGCCAGTGTCGCCGGGTCGCAGGAGACACAGACCACGGCGGGTGCCGCGATCTCGGCCAGCAGCGCGCAAGTCTCCGCTCCCAGGCCAGTGCGTGGAGGGTCGACAACGATCAGATCGGGGATTTCTTCCCTGCGAATGCGCCTGAGGAAGCTAAGCGTATCGGCCTTGACGGCTGCCCCACCCGTGGCGCAAAAATTTTCTTCGAGAGCCACCGTTGCCGCAGGGGACGACTCAACGGCGATGACTCGATCAAACCGAGCCGCAAGCTGTCGCGCAAAGAGCCCGACGCCTGCGAAGAGATCCCAGGCCAGCTTGCCCTTGTGGCCGGCTACTACGTGATCGACGAGGCCATCCACCAGCCAGCGGTTGACCTGGAAAAACGCGCCGTGATCCACGCGATACTCGAAGCTGGCAGCACGATAGGCGAGAGACGCCGCGCCCCATTGCGCAAAGGTGCGCGGGTATTCGCCAGGGCGGCCTTCGACGACCAGCTCTGCGCCGTTGAGTGCGGGAATCCGCTCATGGAAAGCCCGCGCCAACTCGTCAAATCGAACCTTAACGCGGCTCGAAATAAAAACACTCGCCAGCAGCGCGGTCTCGGCGGCATTGCAGAAGAGCGAAATCTCCGTGGGACGAAGTGCCGGGGCAAAGTCGCGCGAAGCCTGAGTGAAGGCCAGCGCAGCCTCAACCAGTAATGGAGCAGCGATAGGGCATTCGCGTATGGGAACCACCGCATGAGAGCGCCGTCCGCGATAGCCTGGATTGCCAGCAGCATCGAAGGCCAGACGGATGCGGTTGCGATAGCCGAATGGCTCGCCAGCCAACACAGCGATCTCTGTGGGCACAGCCACGCCACCACGCTCCAACGTCTCGCGCAGAATGTCCCGTTTGAGACGGAGTTGGTTCGCATAGTCTGTGTGCTGGTAATTGCATCCGCCGCAAGCGCCAAAGTGCGGGCAGGCGGGCGCAATCCGCTCGGGCGCCGCGCGAACGATCTTTTCAACCTCGGCAGTCGCATAGCCGGGCTTGCTCTGCACGATCCGCACCCTCGCCTGCTCGCCGGACAGTGTGAGCGGAACAAAGATGGCCTTGCCCTCAAGCCGCGCCAAAAACGCGCCGCCATAGATTGGCTTCTCGATCTCGACGAGCTGTGGCTCGGTGGGCAAGAGATTCTTCGGTGACCCATCCTTTCCGCGCTCTTTGCGGAAAGAGTGGGATTCCAGAGACGGGTGCCCCACCCTCGCCACGCTCTTGTTCTTGTGGCTAGGGTGGGCCGTCGTTGACTTCTCACGCCGCGGCGTTCCGGATTGTTCCCTCGGCGGCTTCATTGCTGGCTCATATAAAATAGGCTAAGCCGGGGCAAGTTGTAGTGGACCAGCAACTGTTTTTGCACAAACTGCCGCTCCACCTGACGCAGTTGCACCGCTCCCATTCGGCTGCGATAGGGCGCCAGCTCGCGCGCCGCGTGCTCCTTGAGCCCCACCAGCAACTCCTCGGGAGCGGCTGCGGTCAATGCGGCGAAGAGTTTCTCTTCGAGGACAGTAAGCGTGCGTTCGAGGGCTTCGAGATCCTGCGCTCCGGCGTTCTCGGCTTCAGCAGCTCGCGTCTCGGCGGCCAGCGTGCGCAGACGGGCGGCAGCAGCGGTGCAGGCCTCAGTCGCCACAGTAGCAGCATCGAGCGCCGTGGCTGCGGCCTCAAGGTGCGCAGCCACGCGCTCCCGTTCGAAGCCCGATTCGCGTGCAGTGTCGGTCGAGGCGGAAGCCGTGCCTGTGGCAGCCTCGCGCAATTCCTCGGCAGCCTCCATCACTGCCTGTGCGCACCAAGCCAGGCCGTTGACACGCCTCATTCGCCCGCGCTTTTGCCGCGCCTCATATCTATCGAAGGCCACATCTATGCCGCGCAGCACCGCCTCCAGCGGAATCCCCGCCTCGCGCCACATCTCGATCAGCGCCCAATCCAGTGTTGAGAGCAGCAGCAGCGTTCCCCGCCGCCGCTGGAAGCGGTCTTCGATCTCGGTGAAGTAATTGAAGTAGTTCAGCACGGCCCTCGCCTCAATGCGCTTTGCCGCGAGGCTTGGCCACCCGGTTGCGCTCGAAGAGGATCAGCAGGCCGTCGAGGGTCAGCATGTCGTCGATCTCGTCGATGTAGCGCGAGTCCTCAGAGATCTGGCGCGCCAGTCCGCCGGTAGCAATCACTCGTGGCTTCGCGCCCAGTTCAGCGATAATCCTCTCCAGAATGCCGTCTACCAGGCCGATGTAGCCGTAATAGAGGCCAGTCTGCAGGTGCGTAATGGTATTGGTCCCGATCACCTTGGCGGGGCGCTTGATGTCTACGCGGCTCAGGCGAGCGGCACGTGAAAAGAGCGCATCGGCGCTGATTCCCAGCCCCGGCGCGATGGCCCCACCCAGATATTCGCCCTTCTCCGAAATCACGTCAAAGGTCGTCGCTGTCCCGAAGTCCACCACGATGCATGGCCCTCCGTAGCGCTCGAATGCGGCGATGGCATTCACCAGCCGGTCCGCGCCGAGTTCGCTGGGATTATCCACCAGCACCGGCATTCCCGTCTTGATCCCCGGCTCGACGAAGAGCGGCTGTCGATGAAAATACGTCTCGCAGACCTGGCGCAGCGTACCCTCGACCGGCGGCACGACAGACGAAATGATGATGTGATGCACCTGGCTCGGAGCCATCCCGTGCATCTCGAAGAGGTTCACAAATAGCACGCCGTACTCGTCGGCGGTCTGCGAACGGTGCGTTGTGACGCGCCAGTTCGCGACCAGTTCTGGCTTCTCATCACCCCGACGACCAAGACCTGTCGCCGGGGACCCCGATCCGCCGTCGATCCGGTAGATGCCCAGCACCGTATTCGTATTGCCGACATCGATCGCTAACAGCATAACTCTCTCAATTTATTTCCTAACGACGGCACCGTGCCCATCCATTCGCCCTCTTCCTGGCGAATGGGTGGGGTGCCTGCAATTCAAACCTTCGCCGTGCGAATCCCGCCAGTCTGCACGGTAACCATTCCATCCTCGGTCCGCACCAGCAAAAATCCATTCTTATCCAGCCCAGCCGTAACCCCAATGCAAGACTGCGGACCGTGCACCTCGACTCGCCGCCCGCAAATCCATGTCGAGCCCTTCTCGACGCGCGCGGGAATCGTCGTCACCGCCGCCGGATCAATCAAACCCAGCGCCTCGCGCTCCAGAGATTCTAGCAGGGCGATGAGCAGGGTTTGACGTGAGATCTGACGCCCGCTCTCCAGATCGAGCGAGGTCGCCGGCGTTGACAGGCCAGGATCAAAGGCGCTCTGGTGGACGTTAATGCCAATTCCTACCACGGCAAAGCCGGCCGCCTGGCCCTCGATCTTCGACTCAACCAGTATGCCACCGGTTTTGCGGGCGTCGATGAGCAGATCGTTGGGCCAGCGCAAATCCACCGTCAAGCCGGCGACGGAGCGAATGGCCTCGGCGGCAGCCAGTCCCGCGGCCAGCGGAAGCAGCGGCAAGCGGGCAGCGGGAATCGCCAGCCTCAGCAGCACGCTCACATAAAGCCCTTGGCCCGCAGCCGATTGCCAATCGTGACCGCCACGGCCGCGGCCAGCCAACTGTTCATCGGCAAAGTAGACCGAACCATGCGGCGCTCCACCGTTGGCGG
>Ga0181526_10000441_pt1 | contig 44465 bp, 30 predicted proteins | sample PEATcosm2014_Bin_35_FD_119750 | JGI IMG/M metagenome (GOLD analysis project Ga0181526, IMG submission 119750) | Peatland microbial communities from MTU Mesocosm Facility, Houghton, MI, USA - PEATcosm2014_Bin06_30_metaG | ecosystem: Environmental > Terrestrial > Soil > Wetlands > Peat | place...
CCCGACCAAGGCCACCAACAGTCCCAACATCAGCACGAACTTCTTGCCGCGCCGGTCCTGAAAGACGCCCACGGGAATCGAGAGCAACCCGAACATCACGAATCCCACGAAAGGGATGAGCGAGGCCACCGCGTTGCTGAGGTGGAACTCGTTCTTGGCCAGGCTCACGAATGGCCCCACGGCATCGGCGAAGCCCATCGCCAGAAAGGCCAGAAATACGGGAAGCGTGCGCAGTCGCATAGCGGATTGGATTCTCCGGGAATAAGGAGTATATCGCCCGGCGGATCGGGCGGGGAGGCGAATCGCGGGATATTCCGGCAGCACCCAAAAAGGTGCTATATTCAGGCGAGGTCCGCGTGGCATGCTCGACATCACCAAAGATATCCAGTCGTTGACGACTTTCCGCCGCCGTTCGGGCGAATTCATGAAGCACCTCAGGAAGAGCAAACGGCCCGTGGTGCTTACCGTAAAAGGCAAGGCCGCCGCCATCGTGCAGGACGCCACGGCCTACCAACGCCTGCTGGACATCGCCGCCCGTGCCGACGTGCATGAGGCCATCCGTCAGGGACTGGAGGATGCCGCCAACGGCCGTACCCGGCCGGCACGAGGAGTCCTCAACGAGATCCGCCGGCGACATGACATACCGCGTTGAACTCACCGAGAGGGCCGCACGCGACCTCAACGTTCTTTATATCGAGAAGCATGCTACCGACTCGCCCGCGGCTGCCCGTTGGTATAACAGGCTTGAGGAAATTATTTACAGCTTGGAACGCTCTCCTTACCGGCGTCCCGTGGCTCCCGAGGCCGGGCGGTCCAGGCGGCCACTGCGCCATTTGCTTTACGGCAAAAGGCCGCATGTCTACCGCGCGATCTATGAGATCGATGAACACAGGCAACTTGTCGCCATGCTCGCAATCCGGCACGGGGCCAGGGAGCCGGCGGAGATCCACGTGTGAGTCCGGCCGCGAAGCGACGCAGATGAATACAATGCGCACTTATATCGTCATACTTCTACTTAGCCTCCCACTCGCCCACGCCCAAGTCCGGGTCTGGCAATCCACGCTCACTCTACCCACTTACGAAGAAGGTGCGCCCGATCCCAACCCGCCCTTCGACGCCTTCTCCACAGGCCGCTTCAACTACCCTTACACCCTGCGCGAAAACCTCACCAACCAGCGCGTCCCGCACGACTGGCGCGCCGTCTATCTGGAGAACGAATATCTGAAATGCTCCGTCCTCCCCGATATCGGCGGCCACCTCTACACCTGCATCGACAAGCTCAACGGCCAGCCCATGTTCTATGCCAACCCGTCGCTCAAGAAGGCCAACATCGGATATCGCGGCGCTTGGGCGGCCTTCGGCATCGAATTCAATTTTCCGGTTTCCCACAACTGGGTCTCCATGTCGCCCGTGCCGTTTAGTTTCGCCAGGCATGCCGACGGCAGCGCCTCGGTCTGGGTGGGCAACATCGACCGCGTGTACGGCATGGAATGGCTGGTCGAGCTGCGCCTGCGCCCCGGTAGCACGGTTCTGGAAGAGCATGTCACACTGAACAATCGCAGCGACGTGCGCCATCGCTTCTACTGGTGGAACAACGCGGGCATCGAGGTGAAGGACGATTCGCGCATTTACTACCCAATGCGTTTCACGGCCAGCCATGGCTTCACTGATATCGATACCTGGCCGGTCGATTCCACCGGCAAAGATCTCAGCCTCGTCGCCAACCAGACCGCCGGCCCGGTTTCGCGCTTCGTGCACGGCAGCCGCGAGCCGTTCATGGGCGTCTGGCGTCCCGACACCAATTCCGGCACGGTGCATTACGCCGGCTACGCCGAGCTGCCCGCCAAGAAAATCTGGTCCTGGGGCGTCGACGCCGACGGCCGCGACTGGCGGCGCGCGCTCTCCGACAACGACAGCGCCTACGTGGAAGTGCAGGCGGGCCTGTTCCGCAACCAGGAGACGTACGCTTTCCTGGAGCCGCGCCAGACCGTCCAATTCTCCGAATACTGGATGCCCGCGCGCGGCATCGGCGGCATCGCGCGCGCCAACCTGGCGGGTGTGCTGAACATGAGCCGCCGCGCCGGCGCGTTGGCCGCGGCCTTCAACGCCAACCGCAAAATCGCGGCTGCGTCGATCCGCATTCTACAAGGCACGCACGTGCTCGCGGAAGAGCGGGTCAGCCTGTCGCCGGAACAAACTTGGACCCGCGCGATCGAAAACGCCGCCGCCGATCCATGCACTTTCGAGCTGCGCGACGCGGCGGGTCAGGTGCTGCTGCGCCACACCGAAGGCGAATACGATTGGACGCCCGCGCCGGAAGTAAGAACGGGACCGCAGCCGCATCCCGCCGAAGACGACCCGCTCCAAAGCGGCACGAATCAAGAACTGCAGGGCGATTTGCCCGCCGCACTGCGCACTTATCAGGACGGCCTGCAACGCACTCCCGGCGACTTCGGGCTGAGCGTCGCGGCCGGACGCCTGTGCGCGAGTCTGCAACGTTACGCCGAAGCCATCCAATATCTGGAATCCGCGGCGGCGCGCGCTACCTGGGACCCGGAAGTCGCGTATTACCTCGGCTTGGCCTACGATGGCGCGGGCGACCCAGCCAAAGCCCGGCTGGCCTACGAAGGCGCCGCGCGCATGCCTTCCTGGCGCGCCGCCGCCAGCCTGAAATTAGGCGAGCTTCTGGCGCGGCAAGGCGATCGCCAAGGGGCGCTGCAGTTCCTGGATGCCGGCAAGAGCGATCTGCGCGCCGAAGAAGAAACGACGGCCCTGAAACGCGCCCTGCAATCCGGGACGAGCCGCCAATCCGGGCCGAGCCACGACCGTGAGGGAGCGGTTTCGCCCCCCAGTGCATTCTTGCAATGGGATGCCGGGCCGCACAAAGATCCCGCATTGCTGAGTATCCTGGCTGCCGATGCGGCGCGCGTACTCGAAATCGCCGCCACGTATATGCGCCTCGGCCTGTACCGGCCCGCCGTCGACCTGCTGGCCCGAGATTTTCCGCCAGTCCCGCCCGGCGAGACCGAGCCGGGCGCCGTCCTCCCGCAAAAGCATCCATTGGTCGCCTATTATCGCGGCTATTGCCGCGCCAAGCTGGGCGAATCCGCGGCGGCGGACTACGCGGCCGCGCAGAAGCTATCCACGCTGTACGTCTTCCCCAGCCGCGCCGAGGACCTGGAAGTGTTGCGCGCCGCCGTCCAAGCCAATCCCGACGACATGACCGCCCGCTACCTGCTCGGCACGCAGTATTTCGCGCGCGGACTCACCAACGACGCCTTGACGGAATGGACCGCCGCGCGCAACGCCAGGGCCCCCATTCCGGTGCTGCACGCCGATATCGGATGCGCCCTGCTGCGTGAGAAACACGACACCATCGGCGCGCTGAAGGCCTTTCGCGAAGGGCTTGCCGTTGACCCGCTGAACCGCAAACTCTACGAAGGCGTGGATGATGCGCTCAGCGTTATGTCGCGTCCCGCGCGCGAACTGGCCGTCTCGCTGGAGCAGTATCCGGATCTGCCCCACATGCCAAGGGAACTGGTGTACGCGCTGGCGCTCGAGCGCGCCGAAGCGCGCGAATTCGACGGCGCCCGCGCGCTGTTTCGCGACCGGTTTTTTGCGCGCGAGGAAGGCGGCACCAATGTCCGGCAAGTCTGGGTGGAAGTGAACATCCTGCAAGCGTTGTCCGACGCCGCTGGCGGAAAGTGCGGCGACGCCATAAACGCGGTCGATGCTCTCGGCCGTGCGGTGGCCGGCCTGCCGTTTACAGAGGATGGCCTGGAAGCCTTCGTGGATGCGCCGCGCACGCAGTACCTGATCGGGCAGGTGGAAGCGCATTGCGGCCATGCCCCGCAAGCGAAGGAGCGATGGCGCCGGGTGGTCGCCGTCACCGGCAGCGACGGCTTGGTCTGGGCTTGGGGAGCAGCCCGCAAACTCGACGGGTACGACAACGCGGAGTGGGCCAAGCGTCTGGAAGCGGCTCTGCCGCAAGCCGAAACCGGGACGCCTTACAACGCGGGCGTGTTGGAACTCGTAGTCGGCAAGCACGCCGCCGCCTGGGCGCATTTCCAACAAACGCTGACGCTTCCGGACCGCATGATGGCGCATCACCTCAGCCGTCTGGCTATGGCCGGCGGCCTTCCCGATTAGCGTGGGACAGGCATTAGCCGGTCGAAGATAGCTTCGCTCGCCTTACACAGGCTGAAGCCTGTGCCTGGAGTTTCTACATTCTGTCCGCCGTAGTGGGGCAGGCTCGCAGCCCGGCTCGCAGCCTGCGCGGGCCTCGCAGGCCCGCTCTTCGGCGAGCTGCGCTCGCCCGCACACAGGCTGAAGCCTGTGCACACGGGCTGAAGCCATGGCTGAAGCCTGTGCTACCAGCGGGGCTGAAGCCCCGCGCCGGCTAAAGCCCGCCCTCCAATTCCAGCTCCAGCAAATGTAGAAACTCCAGGGGCAAGCGCAGCTCGCCTAAACTAAACCCAGGACTCCAGTCCTGCGGCCGACGTCCACGTCGGCCGGTTTGATGCGAGCGGGGAAGGGCGCGTCCGGAGACCCGCCGCAGGCGTAGACGCCTGCCCCACTATTTGACGGCGCCGGCGAGCACCCGGGCGGCCGGAGGCGGCGGCATAGGCGCGGGCGGCTGCGGCTGTACGGCCGGAGCGGCATGCGGTTTTAGGGCTGGGGGCCGTGCTGCCGCGGTGTTCCCCTGCGGGCGGCTGGCGTGTTTCGGCCGGGTGTCCTTCTGGATCTTACCTGTCAAGTCCGCCAGACGGACATCCTCGTAACCTTTGCGGCGCGCCATGATGCGATAGTCGAAGGCGATACTGGAGGCGCCGCCTCCCAGTTCGCGCACTTCAAACGATGTGAGCGACTTTCGCGTCACATACAGGCCTTTGCAATCGCCGTTGGGTGTCAGGAAGACGTGATAGTCGATGCCCGTGTTCACGGTTTGCGCGTAGTTGGACTCAAGCGTGACCACGGCCGCGCCATTGTGCAATTGGCCGGAGCCGGCGTCCTCCATCCAGTTGTCGGCGGCCTGCACCGAGTACAGGGCCACGTCCTGCGACTGATTCACGGTGGCGTGTCCGCCAACCGAGCCGCTGCAAGTCAGGTTGCCGTTGACGAAGACGTCGCAGTAACCGCCGTAATCGCTATAGGTTGCCAGGACGATGGCGGAGTTGCTGCCGTCTGTCTGGTTTTCAACAAATAAAGTGGCTACGTTGGTGGCGCTGTTGTATGCGGTAATGGCGGAGTGATCGTCCGCCGTGGCCAGGATTCCGGCGTTGCCCTCGGAGGTGTCACCCCAGAGGCCGGCGCCGGTGTTCATGAGATCGCGTCCCGTGGTGCTGTAGATGGAACTTGTACCGGCCGTTCCGACGCCGGTGTCGTTGAGAACCTGGCCGAGGACGCCAATGCCGCCGCTCGATGTGGAACCTTCGCCGAAAACGCCGGCGCCCGAAGCACTCAAGGTTATGCCTTCCACGCCGTACGCAATGCCGGTGGTGGCGAAAGAATGGCCCTCAACAGCGATCCCATCGGGGCTAAAGACCTGGCCGAGGACGCCTAGGGTAGATCCGGTCGTGGCTGTGGCGTCTCCGAAAATGGCGGTTCCGGAGGCGCTTGTGTTCTCGCCTTCCACGGCATAGTTATTGCCGGTGGCGGTGGCGACGTTGCCGTAGATGGCGGCGCCGGACGGGCTGGCGATCACACCGTAAACGCCGTATCCAGCCCCCGTGGTGGTACCAGCGGTGCCCCAGACTCCGACTCCCGTACTGCCGGCGCTGATGCCAAATACGCCGGTCGCATAGCCGGTGGTGGCGGAATTCGAGCCGTACACGGCGGCTCCGGATGCACTGGCATCCGCGCCATAGACGCCATATGTAGAGCCGCTGGTGTTGGGGTTCGAACCGTACACACCAGCGCCCGCGGAACTGGCGGCATTGCCATAGACGCCGAATGTGGACCCGGTGGCGGCAGTGGCCGTGCCGGAAACCCCAGCGCCCGCGGTGCTTGCGCTGACGCCGGCGACTCCGGTGGTGATCCCACTCGTCGGCGTGACTTGTCCCTCGACTCCGGTGCCGGTGGAGCTGGCACTGGTGCCGTAAACTCCGTAAGTGGCGCCGCTACTGGCGGTAGCCTGGCCTTCCACTCCAGCTCCCGCCGTGCTGGCGGACGTTCCGAGCACGCCGGTGGTGGTGCCAGTGGCGGCACTGGCGGTGCCCTGCACGCCGATGCCTGAAGTGCTTGCCGATCCGCCGCCGATGGCGTCGCCGGAGGCGTTTGACACTTGCAGCTTAAAGGTGGTGGGAGTGGCGCCGATGCCCACGTTTCCACTTTTCTGCACGATCACGGAGTTTCCCAGGGCGCTGGCGCCGGACCATAGGGGAACGGTGCCGGCCGTGCCGGAGCCGGTGACACTGGTGGCCGGGGATGCATCCGGTTTGGCCGAACTGGAGGCCGCCACAGCCCTGGCGGGTGCGATGGGAGAGCCGCCGGGGGCATTCCCGGCAGTCCCGGCCAAGGCGAACGCGGAAGCCGGCAGTCCGCCCAGCGTTTGTGCGTCGACCGCCTTCAGCGCATAGGGTACGCTGACCAGCAGCACACGTTGGGGCGCCGGTTGCCCGTCGATCTGGACTTCCAGCCAGCGCGCTTCGCCCGAGGCGAACAGGTTGATGGGCAACCCCGCCGGTTGCGTCGCCCCGATTTGCGCCGTGTAACCGCCCGTGGAATCGAGCGTCACATTCTGAGTTTCCATCCACAGCGGCGCGCCGCCTTGCTCATCCTTGTAAAGAGAGAAGGTGACGCCCGCCACGCCAGTCTTCGGCTTGCCGTCGGGGCTGGTGGCGACTCCCCAGAAGGTCACCAACTGCGCCGGCGCGGGCTGGGATTTCTCTTGGGCGAGCGCCGGGGAAATCGCGCTTGAAAGAAGAAGGCCGGCAACTCCGGCCAGGGTTGAAAAAACAGGCTTTCTCGTTGACATGGTCGAATCCTCCGATTGAGTACTCCGTATTCATGAAGGCGGAAAGTATCGGGAAACACCCTCACGTATGGTTGGTTGGGGTGGCCAAAGGCCGGCTGAAAGCCGGCTGCGGGCAAAATTGCCCGCCCCACAATGCTAATGGCCCCGACTGGTGGTCAGAGCCGGCCGCCTTGCCGCACGGGGCGCGGGCCGCACGGTTGGGAGTTGCGCCACGTCTGGCGCCGCGCCGGGCATTACACGCTCGGACCGCGGGCCGTTGGCGGATTTCAAATCGGGGCCTCTTTGGATTTTTCCGGTCAAGTCGGCCAGGCGGATGTTTTCGAAACCTTTGCGGCGAGCCATAATGCGATAGTCGAACGCAATGCCGGACGTACCTCCGCCCAGTTCGTGAACTTCAAAGCCGCCGGATGTCTCATTGCCGACGTAAAGCCCCTTGCAGTCTCCCTTAGGCGTCAAGAAAACGTGATACTCCACGCCGGTATTGACAGTTTGGGCATACGCGGCGTCGAGCGCCACCACTGCGGCGCCGTTGTGCAATTGGCCGGACCCGGCGTCCTCATACCAGTTTTCGGGCGCCTGGACGGCATACAGCGCAACCTCGCGGGAAGTATCCGGCCCCACAAAGGCGTGCCCACCGACCGAGCCGCTGCAAGTCAGATTGCCATTCACGAAAATGTCGCAGTAGCCTCCGTAATCGCTGTAAGTCGCCACCACGATCGAAGAACTGTTGGTGTCCTCCTGGTTTTCGACAAATAACGTAGCTACATTGGGAGCGTTATTATATGCGGCGATCGCTTCGGCCGAGTCCGCTGTGGCGAACACGCCGGCGGAACCGTTGTGCGTGTCGCCCCAGACACCGGCGGCATCGCCCGCCAACTGGCCGCCCAGGGTGCTTTGCGCAGATCCGTAACCGTAGACGCCTACGCCTTGCGTGCTTGCCGAGGTGCCGACGACGCCGTAGTTGATACCGGTCGTGGCGGTATTGAGGCCCTCTACGCCGACTCCGGTAGAGCTGAAGTTTTTGCCATAGACGCCATACGTAGTGCCGTTGGTGGCGACGGCTTGGCCCCTCACGCCGGTTCCCGAAGAGCTTTCGGTCGAGCCCAGCACGCCATAGGTAGTGCCGGTCGGAGCAGCGGCATTGCCCGCCACGCCGATTCCCGAAGGGCTGACGACCGAGCCGGACACGCCATAGGTGGAGCCGCTGGCAGCATTCGACTGGCCTAGCACGCCGACTCCGGAAGAGCTTGGCGCAGAGCCGACCACGCCAAAAGTTGCCCCGGTAGTGGCGCTGGCTTCGCCCCACACCCCGGTTCCCAAGGTGCTGTCGGCCACTCCATAAACGCCAAACGTAGTCCCGGTCGTGGCGGAAGCATAGCCCTGCACCCCATATCCCGAAGAACTGACGGAATTGCCAAAGACGCCAAACGTAGTGCCGGTCGTAGCAGTGGCTATGCCCTGCGTCCCAATTCCGGCATCGCTGTCGGAAATGCCGTTGACGCCGATGGTGGCGCCGGTGGCGGCCTCCGCGTGGCCCTGTACCCCGATTCCCGCAACGCTGGCAGCCGTGCCGTCGACCCCAAACGTACTGCCCGTGGTGGCTATAGCGTTACCTTGCACACCGGATTGCACCGCTCCCGGAGCGCTTCCGGTTTGGCCAAAGACTCCCCAAGTCATGCCGGCCGTGCCGGAATTCACGCCATAGACGCCAACCGTATTCGAGGCGGCCGCGGCGGTAGCTTCGCCGTACACGCCGTGACCTGTGGCGCTGTCCGTGGCGCCGTATATGCCATCGCCGGACGTATTCGAAACGGCAAATTTAGTGCCGGACACAACGCCGCCGATGCCCACGTCTCCACTCTTCTGAGTTATCGCCGAGTTTGCCAGAGTCGCGCTGCCGGTCCACACAGGAAGGTAACCGGCGGTGCCGGCGCCGCTCACACTGGCGGATGGGGCGGCGGCGGGCCGGGCCGCATCGGGGGCCGCCACGGCCTTGGCGGACGCGATGGAAGCGCCACCAGCGGCATTCCCGGCCGCGCCGCCGCCCGTCCCGGCCAGCGCGAACGCGGAAGCGGGTAATCCGCCCAGCGTTTGCGCGTCGACCGCCTGCAACGCATAGGGCACGCTCATCAGCAGCACGCGCTGCGGCGCCGGTTGCCCATCTATCCGGACTTCCAGCCAGCGGGCTTGGCCCGAGGCGAACAGATCGATGGGCAGACCTTCCGGATGCGTCGCTCCGATCTGCGCCGTATAGCCGCCCGCGGAATCCAGGTTCACGTTTTGCGTTTCCATCCACAGCGGCGCGCCGCCTTGTTCCTCCTTAAAAAGAGAGAACGTAACGCCCGCCACGCCGGCCTTCGGCTTACCGTCGGAGTTGGATGCGACTCCCCAAAACGTGACCAACTGGGGCTGCGCCTGCGCCGGTTTCTCTTGGGCGCGCGCCGGCGGAATCGAGCTTAACGACAAAAGGCCGGCAGCCATGGCCAGCATCGAAAAGACAGACTTTCTCGTTGACATAATTTTGAATCCTCCAACATTGCACTACTGCATACTGCGCAAAGCCGCGGCGGAACCCCTCACCGATTCCTGATAGATTTGGGTGTATGGGTGAGCCGGGAGACATCACGCGTCTGCTGCGCGATTGGAAAGAGGGCCAGCCCGGCGCCTTCGAGCAACTCATGCCCGTGGTCTACGCGGACCTGAAACGCATTGCACTCGGATATCTGCGCCACGAGCGGCCGGATCATACCCTGCAGGCCACCGGCCTGGTACACGAGCTGTACTTGCGCTTGTGCCAGCAGCGCGAAACCGATTGGAACGACCGCGCGCATTTCTACACCTTCGCCGCCAAAGTGATGCGCATGATATTGGCCGATCATGCCCGCCGCTACCGTGCGGAGAAGCGCGGAGGTCCCGGCGAGAAGGTTCCGCTGAGTGAAGATATGGCGTGGGTGGATGTGAGCGGTCCGCAGATGCTGGATTTCGACCGGGCGCTCGAAGGGCTGGAAGAGATCGACGACCGCAAGGCCCGCATGGTGGAACTGTGCCATTTCCTGGGCTGCACGACCAAGGAAGCGGCGGGGATTCTGGGCATCTCCCTGGCGACCGCGGAGCGCGACCTGAAATTCGCCAGGGGCTGGTTGTACCGGCAGATGTATCCGCCATCGCCCGAAATCCATGCCTGAAATCGCACCGGGGTCCGGAGATTACTGGCACCTAGTGGAGGAAATCTTCCACGCGGCGCTGGACCTGCCGGCCGAGGAGCGTCCCGCATTTCTGCGTGCGCGATCGGGCGGCGAGCGGGTGGAACGCGAGGTGCGGGAATTGCTGCACAGCTTTGAAGCGCAGGAGCGCCTGGGCGCCGCCGGTCCGGCGGATCCGTACGCCGGCCGCCGCTACGGCCCGTATGAAGTCGTGCGCAAGATCGGCGCGGGCGGCATGGGCGAGGTCTACCTGGCGCAGCGGCGCGAGGACTTCGAACGCCAGGTGGCCATCAAGGTCATCGGCAACAGTCTGCTGGCCACGCCCTTGTTGATCGAGCGTTTCCGGCAGGAGCGCCAGATCCTGGCGACCCTGGACCACCCCAACATCGCGCGGCTGCTGGATGGCGGTGTGACGTCCTCCGGGCAGCCGTACCTCGCGATGGAATATATCGAGGGCGTCCGCCTGGACCGGTATTGCGCCGATCGCGGGTTAACCATCGAAGCGCGGCTGGCGCTGTTTTGCAAGGTCTGCGCGGCGGTGGAATACGCGCATGGCAAGCTGATCGTGCATCGGGACTTGAAGCCCAATAATATTTTGGTGAACGAGCGGGGCGAGCCCAAACTGCTGGATTTTGGTGTGGCGAAAGTCCTGGAGCCGGAGGAGAGCGGCGCTGGGGATACGCTCACCATGACCGGCGCGGTGCTGGCGACGCCGCGTTACGCGAGTCCGGAACGGCTGGCTGGCGCGCCTGCCACGGTGGCCAGCGACGTCTATTCGCTGGGGGTGATCTTGTATGAGCTGCTGACCGGGCAGCCTCCCTACGCGGGTGCGGATTCGAGTCCCGCCAAGTTGATCGGTGCTATGATGACGCGGGAGTTGCCGCCTCCCAGCACGGTGGGGCCGGAGACTCTCAGGCGGCGGCTGCGCGGCGGCCTGGACGGTATCGCGGCACACGCACTGGCCAAACGGCCGGAGGATCGCTATGCATCCGTGGCGCAGCTTACCGCCGCTATCGAGCGCTACCGGCCGGGCAGCGGCGCGGCCCGCGGTAAACACCTGCTGGTTCCGGCCGGCGCCGTCGCGTTCATCGTAATTCTGACGTTCCTGGCCTGGCGCGGTCTGGCGCCTGGAGTACCGGACCCGCCGCCGCTTTCGCTCGCCGTCCTGCCGGTGGCGGTGGCGCCCTCGGCTGCCGATCTTCAGGAATTTCGCGGGCCTATAACGGAGAAATTGAATGGCGCGCTGCTGCGGACGTGGGGCGTTAGCCTGTTGGAGTGGCAGGAAATGGCCGCTTTTCAAGGACCCGACGCGCTGCGGAGAGCACGCGCGAAACTGGCGGCGGCCCTGATTCTGGAAACCGCGATTGAGCGCAAGGATGGCGCTTTACTGGCCAGAATGACACTCCGCAGACGAAAGGATGGCGGAGTGGCTTGGGCGGGCACATTTCCATTCAAGATGGACGACCCGCGTCACCTCAACGCCGCGGTGGACGCGCTCGCCGCGGTTTCCATCCAGCCGGTTCTCGAGACGGAAGCCAACTATTTGGCGAACGCGCGGTCGGTGGAACCTCGTGGCGCGGCTGCGCCCTTGAACGGCGTGACGGCTCCCGCGGATCCCTGTTCGCGGATGCCGCCGTATCTGGCGACTCTGTTCGCGCGAGAGATACCGTTTACTAGCGGCGCGCGGGCGAATGAGGCGCGCAGTTTCGATACGCGCGTTCCGTACCGGCTCGGCCCGCGGCAATATCCGGCGGATACGGCGCCTTTGGTGGTGAAGTCCGGGACGCCGGTGCCGCTGCGTGCGCCGGCGCTGGTGCAGCTTGAGGCGGACACCTGCGTGCTGACATCATACGATGGGACCCTGCCGGTGTACCCCGGCGGCTGTGTCGTCCCGCAAGCGCCCAGCGCTTACCTGGAGCTGAATTACGTGTGCGCGGCGAAGGCATACCCCATCGACATGGGAAATTTCGCAAACGATCAGGGTCTTGAAAAGGCGGCGATGGCTCCGGCCGGAGCACGCATGCTGAACGGCATCCCTTTCCTTCTGCCGGACGGCCAGAATCGTTTTTGGCGGGGACAAACCGCGGCGGAGGGCAGCGCGCGGCCGGTGAGCGTGCGCATTCCCGTCGGCCGCGCCGGAGTTTCCACGGCCTATTTCCTGCTGAATACGGAATGGGGACAGCCAGGCCCGCTGAGCTATCTGGCGCTCGAATTCAGAGGCGATCATGGAGCTTATTTCGAAAGAAAGCTGGTGGGCGGTGTGGATGTGCGCGATTACCACCACGGGGTGTTCACCGATACCGTGAACGGAACTAGGACGCGGGTTGCGTTCGACGATGGGCTGGGCCAGCGGATGGATTTGGTGGCAGTGGCGTTGCCGGAGGCGTTCCGGCGCCAGACGCTGGTGAGCGTTACGGTGGTGGACACGGGGCGGCTGGTGTTCCAGCGGGCGATCTTGTGGGCGGTCACGGTGCGGTAGGGCAGCGCCATGCGCTGCCTGGGCGAGCTTCGCTCGCCGTGGGCGGGAGCATGGCTCCCGCTTTGTCGCATTTCCGCGCGCCATGAAAAAAAGGCGGGCGCCGGAGAAGCGCCCGCCCAAGGGGGAGAAACCGGAAGCTGCCGTTTTCAGTTAAAGGTTACTCGCCGGTGCCGGTCAGGTAGACGGTTTTTGAACCGTAGGTACTTAGAAAGAACAAATACGCCCCACGCGCGCCCGTTGCTTGGGGCGTGAAGGCGACGGTCACGGTGCATTCGGCGCCGGCCGCCACGGTCTTGCATGTGGGCGTAAAGCTGAAGTCGCCGGTGTCTCCCTGCAGCGCTATTTCGCGAAAGGTGAGCGTGGAGCTTAGGTCGTTGGTGACCAGCACGGTTTGACCGGCGCTGCTGGTATTCACCGCTTGTGGCTTAAAGTGAATGCCCTGCGGCGAGACACTCACCGGTTCCGTTTTGTTCTGCATGATGGTGACCCAGTTCTGCGCCGTCCAGGACGCATTCCCAGCCACGGCCATGTCGGTCATCCCGTCGTCGTTGAAGTCTCCCAAGGCTATGCCGGAGTTGGCCACGCCGCCCAGCCATGGCCCGTCGTCCAAATTGAAGGTGCCATCGCCGTTGCCAATGAAGACCAGCGCCGCACCCCAACTGTTTTCTCCGTTGTATTGGGTCGGGCATCCGGTGGTTTGGACGGCAATCGCCAAGTCGAACTTGCCATCCTGATTCAGATCGGCGGCGCCCATCCAATACGGATTGGAGCCGCCGCTCGGATAGCATTGCTCCCAAGTGGAGAACTTGTAAAGCGTGCCCACCGTGAATGTGCCGTCGCCGTTCCCGAGCAGGATCACCAGCGATCCGCTATCGTTCCAACTGGTGAGCGCCAGATCCAGCTTGTTGTCGCCGTTGAAGTCGGCGGCGGCCAGCGCATTCGGGCTAATCGGCACCGCGGTGTATTTGAGAGGCTGAAATGTGCCGTCGCCATTACCCAGCAGCACGTTGATCTGGTTCGGGCCGGAATCGGTGATGGCGATATCCGGCTTGCCGTCGTTGTTGAAGTCGCCGATCACGATGTTCTCGCCCTCCGTGCCGCCGGCGCCGGGGATCACGGTGGCCGCGCCATAGACTCCGGTGCCCCCATTCAGCAACACGCTGATGCTTCCGTCCAGGTTAGAGACCACGATATCGAGCCTTCCGTCGCTTCTGAAGTCGGCCAACTGAATGCTGACGGACTGCACGGTGGACCCGGTGGGATAGTAGACCGGCGCTTTAAATTTTCCATTGCCGAGGCCCTCCAGCACGGCAATCTCGTTGTTCTCGCAACCGCTGCCGGCGTTGATCATAGTCGCCACCACATCTACCTTGCCGTCCCCGTTGACGTCGCCCAAGGCGATGTAGTTGACGCCGCTATGATTGGCGACGCCGCAACCGACCGCAATGGAATCCGGCGCGCCGAAGACGCCGTGGGAACTGCCCAGCATCACCGTAATTCCAACTCCGGTGCCGCCGCCGCCTTGCACGATGTCCAAATTGCCGTCGCCGTTGAGGTCCGCCGTGGCGATGGCGTTGGTAGCGGCGCTCCATGTGTAGCCGTAGCTCTCACTGCTGCGGAAGGTCCCGTCTCCGTTTCCGAGTCCGACTGTCACCCACTGGGCGTCGTTGTTGGACACGGCGAAATCCAGTTTCTTGTCGCCATTGAAGTCGGCTACCACCACATTGTTCGGGTATCCATCCGTGGCGAAAGACGATCCGGCATTGAATGCGCCCTTCCCGTTGCCCAGCATCACCCACACCGCGGCGGAAGAATAGGAACTCACGACCAGGTCGTTGTTTTTATCGCCGTTTACGTCGGTAATCACGATGGAGTCGATCCACGAAGGGCCGTATAGAACCGGGGTCTGGAACGTGCCGTCGCCGTTGTTGATGTAGACGTACGCGCCGTTTTGGGTGCCCATCACCACGTCTCCGTCGTCGCCCTTGATCAGTTGCCCGATGGCAACCGCCATGGCACCCGGACTGGAACCTTGCGCATAAAACACGGGAGATTGGAAGGCGCCATTGCCGTTCCCGATAAGTACGTAGATACCGCCTTCATTGGCGTTGGACGCGACGACCAGGTCGGGCTTTCCGTCATGATTCACGTCGCCCGAGGTGACGGCCCCGGTGGCGCCCGGAATAGAGACTGGCACCGCCACGGGAGCCTGGAACGTTCCGTCGCCGTTGCCCAGAAAGACATCCAGTGCTTGGTTTTGGGGATCCAGTGCGACCAGGTCGAGGTGTGTGTTTCCCCGCAGGTCGGCGGCCACCAATCCGCCGGAAGCCGGGTGAATCTGGTTACCCAGCAGCGCGTAGGTGGCTTTAAGGGAGAAGCCGCCCGCCCCGTTGCCAAGATAGATCGAGAGCTTGGCGTTGGGGCCGACGGTATAAGTGACGGCGAAGTCCAAATTGCCATCGCTATTAAAGTCGCCGGTGACGACGCTGCCCGGCTGGCCGGAAGCGCCGGTGGAAGCGATGGTCGTTACCGGCTGAAAAGTGCCATCGCCCTTGCCCAGCAGGATGCCCCATCCGTTGGAATTACCGCTGCTATCGAGGGTGATGAGATCCGGCACGCCGTCATTGTTGAAGTCGCCAGTGGCCAGCGCTGCGACGGGTATCGGGGCGGAATCGGCGATCACCGCGCCGCCGTCGATCAAGGACCCGGTCACAAATGTGGCCGGAGCCGGGGTTTGCCCAGAGCAGACGGCGGTCAGGGCCAGCCCGATCGGCAGCAGGGCCGAAAATGAGAAAATAAACGATTTTGTAGACATGTATCGAATTCTCCTTACGTGATGGCGGCGTGGCGCTCGAAACGGCTCAGGTAAACTCCCCCGCCAATAGAGACCGCGCAAACCGCGGGGAAATCCCCTCATGCGTGGCACGGAGGGCGGGCAATTCTGCCTGCAGCCGGCTTTCCGCCGGCTAGGGCGAGCGAAGCTCGCCCCTGGAGATTGGCGATTCAGTCGGGTAGCCTCGTGGCGCAGGCACGCATGCCTGCCGCGCTGACACTCTGATCAGCGCAGGCGACGAAGCTCGCCCAGGCGCGGAGCTAAAGCCCCGCGCGCGCCGGCTGCGGGCAGAATTGCCCGCCCTCCACAGGCTGAAGCCTATGCCACCACCAGAAGGCGAGCGAAGCTCGCCCTCGAGCGGGTCTGGAGACCCGCCGCAGGCGTAGACGCCTGCCCCACCAAATGGCAATCCCGAGAGGCGAGCGCAGCTCGCCTGTGTCGGCGGAAGTGCCGACACGGCACGCCGGAGGCGTGTGCCGCGGTGTGTTTGCAGCTACGGGGCGGCCGCCGCCTGCGCGGCACGCGCCTTTTCGAGTTCCCGGTGGATATTGGACTGCTTGAGGAGATCGATCTCCGTGTATCCCTGAGCCGATCCGGCCTTTACCAGCGCCTCGACCGCGCCGCGCGCGTTATGCGTTCCCAGGAGCGCGGTGGCCAGTTCGCGCTGGATGTCGACGTACAGCTTGGTCGTACCGAGCGAATCGCCGGCTGGACCCTGCCGCCGCGGACGAAGCCCGGACTCCGCCGTGTGTAGATGGCCGATGGCCTGTTGGAACTTGCCGGCGGTATTTTCCGCGGCGCCCAAATGGAAGTACGCGTTCGCCAGATCCTGTTGCGCCTCGGCGCTTTCGGGTTCGGCCTTCGCCATCGGTTCCATTAAGGCCAGGGCGCGCGCGCCGGCTGCGACGGCCGGTCCTCCTTGGCCGGCCCGATGCAATGCCCAACTCCACTCGCCCAAGGCGTCGGCGCAGTTCCTTTGTGCCTGCGGCGCAGGATCCTTCGCGAAGGCATCGCACCACGCATCGGCCGCGCGCCGGTGCGCGGCGGCAGCTTGATTGAAGTATGCGGGATCCCCCGTTCTATCGCCCAGGCCTTCCAAGGCGAATCCGACGTATTGGCTGCAGCTTCCGGCCAAGTCGCGCATGCCGGGATGGGCGGCCTGAACCTGTTCCGCAATACCGACCGTGCGCTGGAGTTGCGCGAGCGCCTGCTGCATTGCCGGCACGCTGCTGTTCTCCGCCGCGGCATGCATCATGGTATAGCCGAGCGTCAGGTTCGTCTCAACGAAAAACGCCGCGGCGGGTTTGCCATCCACCAGTAAACTGCGTGGCGCATCCCGCCACAGGCGCTTCGCCGGATCCAGCGCGGAATTCAGCTCCGACACCGCCTCCGCATTCCGTCCCGCGCGGGCTGCGATCAAGGCGATCTGGCGGCGCGCCCGCACCAGAAGCGTCAGGGACTCCCAGTCCCTGACGCCGGAGTCACGCGCCATCGCCTCTGCCTTGCGGTAGCTTTCGACCGCGCCCGCGGTATCGCCGAGGCTGACGCTGAAAGGCATTCCCTGAATATCGCCAAGCTGCAAATATGCAGCCGCCAGCGCCCGCCGCAGCTCGGGATCGTGAGGAGCGTCGGGCAACAGTTGGTCCAGATTTCTCCGGGCGCGATCCACGATCAGCAGCCGCGCCTTCATCGACCCGGGCAACTTGCCAACCTCGTTCAGGATGTCGGTGAGGTACGACTGGCTCAGATTGCGAACTTGCACCATGCGCCGCTGCTCGCGGCCGTATTGCGCGACCGCCGTCAGAACCGAGAAGCCCAGCACCGCGCTCAACGCCGCGCCCGCGGCCAGCGGCCAGCGATGCCGTTGCACAAACCGGGCGCCGCGATAGAGCAGCGTTTGCTCGCGCGCCAGCACCGGTTGCCCCGCCAGGTAACGCCGCAGATCCGCGGATAATTGCTCCACCGAGGTGTAGCGGCGGCGCGGGTCGGCTTCCATGGCTTTCAAGACCACGTTGCGCAGGTCTCCATCCAGCAGGCCCGCCAGCTTGGCCTGCGAGGTAGACCGCAAGCGGGCCGACTCGTCCGTGAGCAGCGACCGCGGGGCCGCCGGATCGATATCTCGCACGGCGCGCTCCAGCCCAGCCAGCGCCGAATCGGGATCTCCGAATGGCCAAGCGCCGACGGCCAACTCGTACAGCATGACGCCCAGCGCGTAGACGTCCATTGAGGTAGAGACAGGCTCGCCGCGCAGTTGCTCCGGGCTGGCGTAGCGCAGCGTCATGGCGTGGAAGCGCGTGGTGGTGGATTCGGCCGGCGCCGCCAGCAACAGCTTTGCCGTTCCGAAGTCGAGCAGCTTGGGGGCGCCGTCCCGATTCACCAGAATATTGCCTGGCTTCAAATCCCGATGGACCACCAGCGTGCGATGCGCGTACTCGACCGCGGAGCAAGCCTGCAGAAAAAGGCGAATGCGGTCGGGAACCGCCAGCAGCCGTTCGTCGCAGTAACGGTCGATGGCTTGTCCATCCACGTACTCCATCGCCAGATATGGATCGCCCGCGCCGCTCACGCCGCCGTCCAGCAGCCGCGTGATGTGCGGATGATTGAGGCCGGCCAGGATCTGGCGTTCCGCGCGAAAACGTTCCGTGAAGAACTCCGTCCGCAGATGCGCGCTCACCACTTTGAGCGCCACCTGCTGATCGAATTCGCCGTCCGCGCGATGCGCCAGGTAGACCGTTCCCATGCCGCCCTGGCCGATCTCGGCATCCAGTTGGTATCCGCCGATGGTTTCTCCCAGGCGGCCCTTGGGCGGGCTGGCCGCGGGACTGGCGGGCGGACGGAAGCGCTTCTCGTCTTCGAAGGCGAACAGCAGGCGCTGCAACTCGGCCAGCAGAGCATGGTCGCCCGCGCAAGACTTAAGAAGGAAATCGGCGCGCCCCGCGTCCGGGATCTGCAAAGCGGCGTGAAAAGCCGCCTCGATTTGCTGCCAGCGCTCGGGCGTTAGAGATCTCGCGGCGGCATCCGGATTCATGAACGAAGCCCCCCTAGAGATCGCGCAAACGAGCGGAAGATCCCCTCATGGCGACTCCCGCCGAGGTACCGATTCCCTGGTGACAACCAGTTTTGAGTAGAGCCAGGTCCGGGCCAGCGTCAGATCGCGCTCCGCCGTAGCGGTGGAAATGCTCAACAAAGCGGCGCATTCCGGCAGCGTGCAGCCCAGGAAATAGCGCAATTCCACGACGCGGACTTTGCGCGGGTCCAGGGAATCCAGGTCGTCCAGCGCGCGATTCAGATCCAGCAGGTCTTCGCTGTTCAGATTGATCCAAGGGATTTCATCGCTCAAGGGCAGATGCGGCAGGCCGGCTCCGCGTTTGCCCGCATACGCGGCGCGCGCATGGTCGGTCAGAATCCGGCGCATCACCTTGGCGGCGAAAGCGTAGAAATGCGCGCGATCCTCCCAGTCGGGTTTGCGTTGTTGCAGCAGCCGGAGATACAGTTCATGAACCAGGGCGGTGGGCTGGAGGGTGTGATCGTCCGCTTCCCGGCGGAGATACGCGGCGGCCACCTCGTGCAGGTGGGGGTAGACGTGAGACATGAGTTGATCGCATGCCTCGGCATCGCCTTCCTTCCACTTGCGGAGCAAAACCGTGATGTCCCCGGGCCCACTCGCCATGTCTTCCTAGGAACCTCAAATTGTAGCACTTGCCCGAGTTGCGCTCCGGCACTCCAATAAACCGCTCGGTAACGGTCGCGGCTCGGTAATCCAATAAACCGCTCGGTAACGGCAGCGTTGATTTCGCGAGGTTTCACCGAGCCGCGACCGTAGCGGCGGCCTTGCGCAGGGAGGCGGGCTGGTCCGCGTATATCGGGGGCAATTGGCCGGCATTCCGCAAGCGTTCCCACAACGATATAGCCTGCGCATAATACTTCGTGGCTTGTGCGCGGTCGACGGGCGCCAGCGCGCCGGCGAGGAGCCCATATTCCAGCGCCAGACTGGTGCCGCCCATGAATGCCGGCGCGGATTCCAAATGTTCGATATTGCGGCGATAGTGCTCCGCGGCGGCCGTCCTTTTGCCCGCGGCGAGCAAATATTGAGCCATGCTATCGTGCAGATACACTATCTGCTCCAGATCTTCCTGAGTGCCGGGATGCTGCCGCAGAAGCGCCTCGAACATTTCGAGCGCCCGTTCCCCCAGTGCGAACCCTTCGCGGCCGCGGCGCTGCGCGATCAAGGCCTGCGAGACAAGCCGCAGAGATCCCGCCAGATCCCGGCGGGCTTCCGCGTTTTGCGGATCGACGCCGGCGATCCGCTGTTCGCGGCGCAATTGTTCGCGGCCCGCGGCTTCGGCGCGCCGCGCATCGCCAGCTTTCAAATACGCGCCGCTCAGGTCGCCCCATGACTCCGCCAGTACCCGGCGATACCTTCCCGGATTCAAGCCGTACGCCGCTTCGATCTGGGCGTGCGCCTTCTGGTGCCATGCGAGCGCCCGGACGAAATAGCCGGTGTCGGGTATATATAACGCGGCCCCATCGTCGGCGTATGCCAGCGCCTGGAAAATGCGTGCGGCCGTGAAGCGATACTGCTCATTCCGGGGCGCCGCTTCCACCATCGGCATCACGATGTCCAACGCCCGCTCGCCGGACGCTATCGCCGACCGGTAAGGCTCCGGCGATTGCCGCTGCGCGCCGGCGGTGTTCCATGCCAGGCTCAGGTTGATGCAGGCGCTGGCCAGTTCCATGTGGAGATCGGGCGAGGGGTTGCGTGCCACGGCAGGCTCCAACAGCGCGACCGCCTTTTCATTGAGTTGAATGGCCTCGTCCAGCTTTCTCTCGCGTACCGAGATCTTGCCCAGCCGCCCATAGACCAGGGCCAGTTCGATCACCAGCGCGGAATCGCGATGACCGCCGGCGGAGAGCCTCTCGAGCAAGCCGGCGGCCTTTCGGTAGTTATCCAGGGCTCCGGCCGTATCGCCCAGGTTGGGATAGAACGGCCGGCCCAGGATATCGCCCAATTTGCGGTGAGCCAGCGCCAGGTCGCGCCGCAGTGTGGGATCGGACGAGCGGTCGCGGGCCAGTAGATCGAGATATTGCTGGGCGCGTTTGGCCACCAGCAATCGGGCGGCAGTGGAGCCCGGCAGGTCGGCGATGGCGTCGTTGAATTCGAATAGAACGGAATCCACCAGATGCCAGGTATCGTTGAAGCGGCGGTTGGCGGCGCGATATTGCGAGAGCGCGAAGCCTCCCGCGGCGAGCATCGCCAGCAGGGCCGCCGCCGCCACGCCCACTTCCACACGCCGCCGGGAAACGAAGCGCGCCAGGCGGTAGGACCAGTTGTCCGGGTGCGCCTTCACCGGATAGCCCTCGATGGCGCGATGTACGTCTTCGGAGAATTCCGCTGCCGAAGCGTACCGCCGCCGCGGCTCGCGGCGCAGGGACGTCAGTACCACCTGGTCGAGGTCGGCACGCACGCGGCGCAGAGCGTCCGGGGGCGCTCCGGGCGGCACAGGCAGTTGGCGCAGACTTGCGCTCGGCCGGGAGGGGTCATGCGGGGGCGGCGCCGGCTTCCTGCCGGTCAGAAGCTCATACAGGACCACGCCTAACGAGTAAACGTCCGAGGCCGTAGTGATGGGCAGGCCGGCGACCTGTTCGGGGCTGGCGTAGCCCGGCGTCATCACCCCCGTCGACGTCGCATCCGGGTCGGCGGTATCGCTTAGCAGCTTGGCGATGCCGAAGTCCAGCAACTTGGGCGATCCCTCCGCGTTCACCAGGATATTGCCGGGCTTCAGATCGCGATGCACGATTAGGTTGGCGTGGGCATACGAAACAGCGGAGCAAATATCGCGAAAGAGCCCCACGCGTTGGGCGACGGTAAGATTGTGGGCCGCGGCATAACGATCGATCGGCATGCCGTCGACGTACTCCATCACCAGGTACGGGAGACCGTCCGGAGCGCGGCCGGCATCCAGCATGCGCGCGATGTTGGGATGTTCCAATCGCGCCAGAATCTGGCGCTCAAGCTGGAATCGGCGGACAGCTTCCGCATCCGCGAAAGAAAGCGGGACCATCTTGATGGCTACCCGCTTATGCAGCCCTTCGTCGTCCCGCTCGGCTAGAAACACCGCGCCCATGCCACCCGCGCCAATGCGCGCCAGGATGCGGTAGGGCCCCAACCGGGCAAACGGCAACCGCGGCTCCTGGGCGAGCTGCCGCGCCTCTATTTGGATGGCGGGCTGGTCCCACAAAGCGCTTGCCACGCCGGTCTTCTTGCTGGTACGCAGCAGCCCCTCGAGGGTACGGCGCAGTTCGGGCTGGCCTGCGCAGCGGCCGTTGAGGAAAGCGGGAATGCCCTCCTCGCTCACCTCGGAGGCGGCGAAGAAGAGTTCCTCCAACAGCTCCGGATCGAAGCATGGTTCGGATGGCGCGGATGGCTCAAATGCTTCCGAGTTCATTTTGCAGCCAAGTCTTGGAGAATCTCCAGTCGCGCTCGACCGTGCGCAGCGAGACGTCGTGTCCCCCTACATTCATCGCCTCCACCGTCTCCTCGGAAGTGAGGCCGCCAAAAAAGCGGAGCTCCACCACCTGCGCCTGGCGCGGGTACTGTTTGGCAAAGCGGCTGAGCGCGGCATCCACCAGCACCAGATCCGGCGCCGCGCTGGCCTCCGGCGTGTATTCATCGAGCTGCACGATTTGTCCGCCGCCGCGCTTGCCGGCCGACCGCATGCGCGCATGGTCCACCAGGATATTGCGCATCATGCGCGCGGCGATGGACCAGAATTGCGCGCGGCACTTCCAGTCGATACTCCGCACGCCGGTCAATTGCATGTAGAGTTCGTGAACTAGAGCGGTGGGCTGCAGCGTGTGGCCCTCGCGCTCGGATTGGAGGAAGGTGGCGGCCAGGCGGCGCAGCTCCGCGTAGACCAGGCTGGTGAGATGGGCGAGAGCCGCGTCGTCGCCTTCGCGCCACCGTACCAGCCAGGAGGTGATGCTTGCCGCCGCGTCCGGCTCGCCCGAGGCCATCGGATACCAGTAAGAAATTTTAGCATGCGCATGGCGGAGTTCGTCTTTGAAATCCGCCTGTAAGGCGGCCGCGGGCAGAATTGCCGGCCCCACAGCGTCTCCGCGATAACCTTCAGGAATACGGACGCAGTACGCTAGTATGTCGTCCAGTTAATTCCTTATAGACTAACGGCGCGGCCAAAATGACTCCTGTGGGGCGGGCAATCCTGCCCGCAGCCGGCTTTCAGCCGGCCAGGCGCGCGAAGCTCGCCTGCGCTGACAAGAGTGCCAGCGCGGCGGGCATGAGTCCCTGCGCCACAAAGGCTACCCAACTGAAATAGCCAGCGGCCATGATTGGTCTGTACGATGTACTAGTTAGTTGGAGGACCGATCACAATATTCTGACCGTTCGGCGCGGGCGGTGGAGTCGGCTGCCCCGCCCCCCGCACTGCGTAGAAGCATCCGGTACCGGGAGTCGTCCCAGCAGCGGCAGGGTACCCCATGAGTCCGTTTAGCGCATTGCGAGTGACGTTTGCCGAATAGATCAAACCGGGTACGCCGTTAAAGTTCCATGCGACTAACCCCTCTACTTGAATCCAGTAGCCTCCGCCCGCCTGGTAAGTCCAAGTTCCATCGCTATTGAAAGTCCAAGTTGTGAGGGAGTCCTGAACTGGCGGCCCGTCACAGCCCCAGCCAACAAAACCATACCACGTGCCGACGATGCTGGTAGCTGTGGAGGCCGGCGTTGCCGCGCCTTTCGGAGTCGATTGAGCCACTGCCATGCCCGCAACCGAGGCTGTTAACAGAACAGCAGTTAGGATCGTTTTCATCGCGTTTCTCCTCTTAGCCGGATCTGCCTTCCCGGTTCTTCCTTAGTATACGTCATACCGTCTTCGCCGGCGCACCCGCCAGTACTGGGCGCCATAAGAGAATTTCCCGCGCCGATGGCGGACTCAGCGATTGAAATCCGCCTGTTAGCTAAGGGTGAATCCCAATCGGAGGAGAAACACGGTGCGACTTTCACATTGTGGGTATGTGATGGCGATGCTGGCCGCGAGTCTGGCTTGCGCGCAGGGACCGGCCACGGTCGTGCCGCGGCTGGTGCAGTTCAGCGGGACCTTGAAGGATGCGTCAGGCAAGCCGCTGAACGGGACCCTGACCGGGACGGTGGGACTGACCATCGGTCTGTATGTGGAGGCTGACGGCGGAACTCCGCTGTGGTGCGAGGCGCAGAACGTGACGCCCGATGCGCGCGGGCGATACAGCGTGTTGCTAGGCGCGACGCAAGCGGAGGGGCTGCCGCTGGATCTATTCGCCAGCGGCCAGGCGCGCTGGCTGGGTGTGGCGCCGCAACTGGCTGGCGCCGCGGCAGAGGCGCGCGTCTTGCTGGTGGTAACGCCTTATGCCCTGAAGGCCGCGGACGCCGATACGCTGGGCGGCATGCCCGCTTCGGCCTTCCTGCTAGCCTCCGGCGCTACGGCAGCGGCGCCGTCGAATGCTCCAGCCACGGGCGCTTCCGTGATGCAGCCGGATGCCACCGCGGCAGCCTCGCCCGGCGCCGCATGCACCAAAGTCACCAGTCCCGGCACGGCCAGGGCAGGCCAGCTCACGGAGTTCACCGGGGCGTGCGCGGTGGGACCGGTTGCCACGCTATTCGTATCCGGCGGCAATCTGGGCATCGGCAACCAGAATCCCGCCGACCCGCTGGATGTCACCGGGCTGGCCAACTTCCGCAACGGCCTGCAAGCCGGCCCGCTGGGAACCGCTACCGCCTCGGGAGGATTCGACTCAGCCGCGTATCAAGCCGTAGCCTCGGCGTTCAACAAGGGCACGAGCGCGGCGGTGAACCAGCGCTTCCAGTGGCAGGCCGAGCCGGCCGGGAACGACACGGCAACGCCCTCCGCAACGCTAAACCTGCTGTTCGGAGAGGATCCCGCCGCGCCCGCCGAAACCGGTCTATCCATCAGCGGCGCGGGCATCTTCACCTTCGCGCCGGGACAAACATTTCCCGGCGGAGGCAGCGGTACTATCAACGGCGTGACGGCGGGCACGGATCTGACCGGCGGCGGGACTACCGGCACAGTGACGCTAAATCTGGACACCACCAAGGTGCCGCAACTGGCTGCCGCCAACAGCTTCACGGGTAACCAAAGCGTCGCGGGAAGCGTGACCGCCACAGGCACGGTATCGGCCAGCCAGCTTGTTTCGAATGTTGCCGCAGGCACTCCGCCGTTGGCTGTCACCTCGACTACGCAGGTGCCTAACTTGAACGCCAGTTTGCTGGGAGGTGTGGCGGCCACCTCTTTTGCCGGCCTGGGATCCAATACCTTTGCCGGCAATCAGACCATCGACGGTGCGCTCACCGGAACCTCCGGCAGCTTTACGGCCAGCGGCTCCGGAACCATCCTGTCGGTAGCGCAGACCGGAACCGGGAATGGTTTCGTGGCCTCCACCGAAGGTTCCCGGGCGCTGGAGGGCGACGCGCTGGCTACCTCCGGCGCCACCCTTGGGGTGATCGGCACCAATGCCAGCAGCGGCGGCATCGCCGTCTCCGGCAGCGCTAACGCCGCCACCGGCTCTACGATCGGTGTTGCCGGAACCACGGTCAGCACCGGCGGCACCGGAGTGCAAGGGCTCGCCAACGCCACCAGCGGAAGCACTATCGGCGTACTCGGGCAAGTGTCCAGCCCCGCGGGCATCGCCGGAGTTTTCAATAGCGCCGGGGGCGGGTTGATCCTTAGCGGTAAGAATAACGGCACGCAGGTATTCAGTGTGAATGGCGGCGGCACCGTGGCGCTGGCAGGCATTACATTCGGCAACGGCACCACGCAGACCACCGCGGCCACCGGCACCATCAGCGGCGTAACGGCCGGCACGGATCTGACCGGCGGAGGCACGTCCGGCGCGCTGACGTTGAATCTGGACATCACCAAAGTCCCCCAACTGGCCACGGCGAACAGCTTCTCCGGTAACCAGAGCGTGGCGGGGAATGTGACCGCCACCGGTACGCTCAGCGGCGGCCAGTTGGTATCGAATGCCGCCGTCGGCACGCCGCCCCTGGTGGTTGGTTCGGCAACGCAGGTACAGAATCTGAACGCCAGTTTCCTCGGTGGCATCGCAGCCGGCGGCTTTGCCACCACCGGCGCGAATTCCTTCTTTGGCAACCAAACCATCCCGGGAATTGGAGCCATTAGTGTCCTGATCGGCAACGTTGGTTGCGGCGCTACCACCGCCGGCATCAGTTTTTCCGGCTCCAGTTGCACTAACTACGCATTGCTTAGCGACACCACCGGGACCACCGTTAACCGGCCGTTGGGCCAGACGATCAGGTTCCGCGAAGGAAACGGCGGCGACCAGGTCGAGATTCAGCCCGGCGGCAACATGGCGGTGCTGGGCGGCAATGTCACGATCGCATCGAACTCAACGGCCGCGAGCGGCCTGACCGTCACCTTTAAATCGACGTCCACGGCTACTTACGCCGGCTCGTTCCAGGGCGACGGCTCTAGCGGAGGCCTTTCCGCGACGGGTGGCAGCATCACTGGCAGTGGAGGCGCGGGGATCGGTCTGATCGCTCTCGGTGGCGGAAGTACCGGAAGCGGCAATGGTGGCGTTGGCGCTGCCGTTCTCGGCGGCTCAGCCGGCGACACCGGCGCCGGCGGCGAAGGGCTGTCGGTATCCGGCGGAGATACCACAGGGGCCGGCAACATCGGCGGCGTTGGCATCTCTGTCGGCGGAGGGAATTGTTGTACCGGCTCCACCTCCGGCGATGCCGGTCAATTCTTCGGCAATGTCTCAGTCGAAGGTACGCTCACCGCCAGTGTGAAGGACTTCCGCATCGATCACCCGCTCGATCCGGCGAATAAGTATCTCTATCACAGCTCCGTGGAATCGTCGGAGATGATGAATATCTACACCGGCAATGTCACGACGGACGCGCAAGGCCAGGCGACAGTGCAATTGCCGGATTGGTTCGAGGCGCTCAACGCCGACTTCCGCTATCAATTGACGGTGATCGGGCAATTCGCTCAAGCCATGGTAGCGTCCGAGATCGGTCGAAACCAGTTCCGCATCCGCACCGACAAGCCTAATGTGAAAGTTTCCTGGCAAGTGACGGGCGTGCGCCAGGACGCCTACGCCAAAGCATATCCGTTGCGCGTGGAAGCGGAAAAACCGGTCCGCGAACGGGGGTATTACATCAATCCGGCGCTGTATGGCGCACCCGCCGAAAAGCAGGTCGCCTGGGCGCGCAATCCCGGATTGATGAAACGGATCCAGGCCCGCCGCGAGCAAGCGTCGCACTCGAATTAGCCGGCGTACACGCTGCGGCGCGCCATCGAGCGCACCCGCAAGCAGATTTAGGAGAAGAAGAAATGAAGACGTTCATACTACAGATCGTGTCAGTCATGGGGGTGGCACTAATCGCCGCTTCCGCCACATTCGCGCAGGTTACAACCCAATGCCAGTCCGGAACGCTGCAGACCTATACCAGCCAAAGCTGCGCGATCGGAACTACCCTGTTCACTAACTTCGAGTACTCCGAGACGGATACAGGCAATTCGCTGGCGGCAAGCGAGATCCTCGTTACGCCGATCGCGATGCCGGAAAACCCCGGCTTTGTATTCAGCGTCAACTCCGCCAGCGCCACTAATTGGCTGCTCGGGACGGGTAAGACCTACGCCGGCAAGATCCGCATCACGCTACAGATCCAAAAAATCACGGGGCAACCCACGATCAGCGCGCAACAGGCTACGCTGACCGTAAACGGCGGGCAGTTCGAAGGCGGGACGCTGTCCGTGACGGGATCGGGGTGCCTGGGGGCGCTGGGCATCTGCACGCAGCCGCGTCCTCTCAATTCCGGCACACCGGTGAATCTCGGTGTGGTTTCGACTCCAGGCACCTCCGTGGCATACTTCCCAGGCCTGACCGGAACCGTGGATCTGACCATCGACCTCAATTTGCAGGGGCCGACTTCCGGTACGGCGCTCACTGGATTTACTACGTTCAGTGTGCAGTATGCGATGGTGCCATAGGCGGCTTAGCGTGGGGCAGGCTCGCAGCCTGCGCGGGCCTCGCAGGCCCGCTCTTCGGCGAGCGAAGCTCGCCCATGCGGCGGACGTGGACGTCCGCCGCGGGACTGGAGTCCCGCCCCACTAAACTATAAGGCTACCGCGCCGGAGCGGCCTGAGTCTGGCTGGTTCCCCGAAGCTGACTCACTTGAGATGCCGGTTGCGAAGCGCGCCAAGCAGCGAGCTCCAGTACGGCGAACACTTCGCGATCCGGGGCCGCGAAGAACTCGCGGTGCAACGCCTGCATGGCCGCCTGCAGATCCGCCTCGGGTATGGCGAACCCGAGGCTCAGAGAGGACGAGCCCTGGGACGTCAGCCGCACATCCGTAATGTGCAAAACGCCGCGGGCGCGCGCCAGCGTGGAGGCGGCATCGGCAATCCCTTCGCCGACCAGCCAGATCGCCGCGCGATCCTCTTCCACCGCGATCTCGACGCTTTCATCGACCTGGCGCAGGACGCCTGCAAGTCCGGGCCAATTCTGCACCGCAAACGAAATGCCCCGCTCGTGCGCTTGAATCAAATCCACGGCGATGTGCTCCCGCGCGAAGAGGTCCGCGAGGCCGTCCGTGATGCTGGACAGCATCCCCCGGTGCTTAACCCGCAGGTGCACCACGGCCATGCCCGCCTTCGAGGTGAGACACTTCACCACCCCCGGCGCGGTTTGAACCTTCGACACCACGCGGGTACCCTCCACCTGCGGGCGGCGCGCATTCCGGATGACAATCGGGATCCTCTGCCGTAGGGCCGGCGCGACCGATTCCGGCTGCAGCACCTTGGCGCCGCAGCGCGCCATTTCCTGAGCTTCCTGAAACGAGATTTCCCGCAGACGGTAGCCGCCGGCGAGCACGCGCGGATCCGAGCTCAGCATGCCGTCCACATCCGTCCAGATCTGGATCTCGTCGGCCGAAATACCGGCGCCTACCAGCGACGCCGTCAAGTCGGAGCCGCCGCGCCCCAGCGTGGTGGTCGCGCCGCCGACGGTCGCGCCCATGAATCCGCCCATCACCACGACGCGGTCGCGCGCCAGCAGGCCTACGGTCCGGCGCAGGCGTGCGTAAGTATCCCAATAAAATGGCTGCGCGTGCGTAAACTGGTCGCCGGTGACGATGACCTTACGCGCGTCCACTTGCGCCGCCTGGATGCCCAAGTGCCGGAACGCTTCGGCTACGATTAAGCTGGAAAGCCGCTCGCCGTAGCTCAGTACCTGGTCCTGCACCTCCGGCGTGAACGGCCGGCCCTCGCTCACCTCCACCAGCAGTTCGTGCAACTCGCGAAACATTGGAGAGATGTTGTCGCGCAGAAACGGTTCCGCGCGCCGGCCCAATACCCCGCGCGTCTCGGCGAAGTGCATGCGGCGTACGGCTTCGATATGCTGCCGTGCGGAGTAGGAGTTGCCGCGGGCGGCCGCGCGGGCCGCGTCCAGCAACCGGTCCGTGGTCTTGCCCATGGCGGAGACCACTACCACCGGCTTGCGATCCAAATGCTCTTTAACGATGGAAGCAGCTTGCTCGATTGCACTGGCGGACTCTAACGAGGAGCCGCCGAATTTCATTACGATCATGAACCCATGTTATCCGGCAGGCGATAAGGAACGTATAAGACGGTGCTAAGGAAGCTATCAAGAAAGGCTTAGGCTTTCGTGGGGCGGCGCCATGCGCCGCCGCGGGGCTTTCAGCCCCGCTAAGCCGGCGCTACGCTCGCCTAACCATAACGCCGGCCTGAAAGGCGGACTTGGCGGCGCATGGCGCCGCCCCACGAGGCCTGTCGAATGGCTTTCCGCCCCGCTAAGCCGGCTGAAAACCGGCTGCGGGCAGAATTGCCCGCCCTCCAGTTAGCTCCCCATTTTGCGCTCATAGGCCCAATCTTCGATTCGCAAATACGCCCGGATCGCGTGCGCCGCCGCGCTGCGCAACGGCTCCGGCGGCCAAGGGATCACCCGCCGGTTCACGAACGGGCACGCCGTGTTCTCCGTCTGGCGCTCCAGCAGCAGGTCAGTGAGCGTGATGGCGTTCTGGTGCGTAGTGGATACTCCGTGCCCCACACAGCCGAGACTATACAAGGCGCGCCGGTCGCCCAAATATCCCAGCGCCGGCGTGAGATCCAGCGTCACCGAAAATGGACCGCCCCAGCGATGCGCGATCTTCACACCCTTCAGGGCGGGGAAGAGCAGGCGGGTGTGCTCCTCCAGATGCCGCCATGCGGATTCGCTCGAATCCACATCCATATTCGCACCAGAGCTGAGGCCCACCGGCCCGCCGCCCATGGCCAGGCGATTGTCCGGCGTGATGCGGTAATAGTGAATCAGGTTGCGCGCGTCCTCCACGCCGTTGCGCTCCTGCCAGCGGATCTGCGCGAAGTGCCGGTCGCTGAGCGGCTCAGTGGCGATCATGTAAGTCCAGGCGGGCGCCTGGCGGCTCTTCAACTCGGGAATCAGATGCGAGTAGGCGTTGGTGGCCAGGACCATTTTATCGGCGGTGACAGTGCCACCCGGCGTACGCAGCGTCAACTTCGCGCTGCGCTGGATTTCGACGACTGGCGTCTGTTCGTAGATCCGCGCGCCGCGCGCCAGGGCCAACCGCTTCTCCTCGCGCACCAGCTTGGCCGGGTTCACTAAACCCAGGCGCGGCTCCCACCAGGCGCCCAGATACAACTCGGAATCGACCTTGGCGCGCGCGGCGTGGCGATCCAGCCACTCGATGCCTTGAATGCCTAGCTCATGCGCCAGGTCGATATCGTGCCGAATGCGTTTGACATAACCCGGCGTGGTAGCCATGCGCAGAAAGCCCGGACGGATGTAATCGCATTGAAGCTGGTTTTCCCGGATGAGGGACTCGAGTCCATCGACGGCACGCTCCATGTAGGCGTGCGCGGCGCGTACAAACGGCTTGCCCTTGAGCATGGCCGTGGGCCCGATACCCAGTCCCACCACGGTCATGGCGAAGGAGCCATTGCGGCCGCTCGCGCCGTAGCCTACGTATTCGTGCTCCAATACCGCCACGCGCAGGCCCGGCTGTTCCTTCAGCAGTGTGTGGGCGGTGGCGATTCCGGTAAATCCGCCGCCCACGATGGCCACGTCGACGGTGGCATCGCCCCGCAGCGGAGGGCTGGGTTCATAGGGACCGTATTCAGCGAGCCAGAGAGACAGGGGCGACTGGGGAAGTGAGTGAGTCATCGCGTGCACGCGCGTTGAGTTAATATACGAGGATTCGCGGCGAAACGCAACCGGCGCGGCTGACTCAGGCCCGCGGGCCTAGCCCGCATCAATTCCGCGCGTACTTGCCCGGTGTATACTATTCTGAATGTTCGCCAGCGCACAAAGACCGGACCAGCCTGAACATCCCGATCTTACTCTGCTGTTGAATCGAATGCGGCAGGGTGACCGGGACGCCGGCGAACAAGCTGTCAGGCTCGTCTACTCGGAGCTCCATCGGATCGCCTCGCGCGAGATGCGGCACGAGCAGCCGGGCCACACACTGCGGACCACGGCTTTGGTCCACGAGGCCTACTTGCGTTTCGTGGCAGCCGGATCGCTCGAAATCCGGAGCAGGGAACACTTCTTCGCCATAGCCAGCCGGCAGATGCGCCGTATCCTTGTCGATCATGCCCGATTGGCGAGCAGGCAGAAGCGCGGTGGGGGCGCCGTGAAACTCGATATCGACCAGTTACAACTCGCCGGCGGAGAACGGAGCATCGCGGATCTGGTATCGCTAGACGAGGCCTTGAACGAGTTGGAACGAGTGGAGCCGCGGGCGGCGCAGGTGGTCGAACTCCGCCATTTCGGAGGTTATACGGATCGGGAAGTAATGGACGCGCTGAGCCTATCCTTGTCTACGGTTCGGCGGGACTGGGAGTTCGCCCGCGCCTGGTTGCTCGATTGGATGCAACGCGACGCGAAAAACGTGGAGCGTGCCCCAGGGCGGGCCACCTGACGAGCATGCCGCCGGAACTTCATCGCCGGGTGCGCGAACTCTTCGACGAGGCGTTGGAGCGCCCCGATGCCGAACGGCTGACTTTCCTGGAAAGCGCCTGCCGCGGAGACGCTGCAGCATTGCAGGCCGCCGTGAGACTGCTCGAAGCGCATGCCCGTACCACGTCCGTTCTCGATAGCCCGCCACCCTGCCCGCCACAGATTGGCCGCTACGTAGTGCTGGGCGAATTGGGCCGTGGAGCAATGGGCATTGTCTACGATGCCATCGATCCGCTGATCGGCCGCAATGTGGCTGTCAAGGTCATTCATTCCCGGTGGCTCGCGAATAGCAGCGAAGCCGGGCTCACCCAGGAGCAGTTGTTCCGCGAGGCGCGCTCCGCCGGCCTTTTATCCCATCCCGGCATCGTGACCGTCTTCGATGTCGGACAGGAGGGCGACCTGGCCTTCATCGCCATGGAACGCGTGGAGGGACCGTCGCTGTTGCAGGCGCTGACCGCCGGACAGAAAATCGATCGCGCGCAAAAACTCGATATTCTGCGGCAGACGGCCCAGGCGCTGGACTATGCGCATGGTAACGGCGTGGTGCATCGCGACGTAAAGCCCGCGAATATTATGCTGCACAACGGCGTCACGGTGAAGCTCACCGACTTCGGTATCGCGAAGGTCGCCAGCACGCAGACCATGACGCGCTCGGGCATCGTGGTGGGCACACCCGCTTATATGTCCCCGGAGCAACTTCAGGCGCAGAAGGTCGACGGGCGGTCGGATCAGTACTCGCTGGCTGTGGTCGCCTTTGAGATGCTGACGGGAATCCGGCCCTTCCGCGCGGACTCCCTGGCAGGCATGTTGCATCAGGCCGTTTACGAGGACCGGCCATCGGCGCGGGCCGCGAATCCCTCGCTACCGGCGGCGGCCGACGCCGTCTTCTATCGGGGGCTCGCCAAACTTCCCGAAGCCCGGTATGGAAGTTGCGCGGAGTTCGTGGCGGCGCTCGAAGCGGCGCTCGAAGAGAGGCCTTCGCCAGCCAGTCTCGCCGAAACGGCAACCATGCGGTCCGCGCGCCCGCGGCGGACCGTGGCGCTACAATACCTCATCCCGTCTTTAGCGATCACATTGGCGGTGCGCTGGTATTTGGATACTTCGCCGGTGACGCGGGACAGGCCGCTGGGTCTTGCGGAAACCGTGGTCGTATTCGTGGCGGTGCTGATTCTGGTGGCGGCGGTGCGATGGGCGGGACGGCTGCTAAAGCTGCTAAAGAAGGTAGGCGGATAGGCATGACCATGCGCGAAACAGTCTTGATTGTGTGTGCCATGCTCTTGCCGGCGCCCGCGATTTTTGCGCAATCGCAAGCGACCAAACCGCCCAAGAAGAAAACGACTGCCACTTCCACCGCGTCGCACGCAACCACTTCGACGCCACATGGGATGGCCACATCCGGGCATACGTCGGCGGGAGATTCCTCCCACGGGGGAGCCGGGGGAAGGGGCATCACGCGAGTGCCCGCCGCCGCATTTCTCACGCGTGACGCCAAGGAGCCGGAATACGGACTCTATAGTTACGTGCTGTTTGGGTCGCAGCCCGAGTTCATCGGATCGGATCAGTGGCTCCGCTATCGCGAAACAATCCGCGCGTTCTTGCTGATGCCGGACGTCCGCTGGATTCGGCAGATCCCTCTCGACCACCTGAACGCCACTTTTCTTCCACTCACCTGTCCAGCCAGTGAGTTGCCGGATGCTTTCACCCCCGCATCCTGCTTTCGTTTCAGTCCGGCGCTTTTGGATGCCCATCGCCGGCGGCACGAGCAAGCCGGCACGGAACCGCTTCCGCCCGATACCGATGGCGGCTATTCGAGGTGGTCGGCGGAAGCTGCCTGCATTTTGGTAAGCAGTTACGACTACGGCCGCGCCACGGAACTCCTGGCGCGCTTCCCCGGAACGCATACTGGCGGGCCCTATATTTTCTCCACCACGATTCCGTTAAGCCGGTCTAATGCCTCGCCGAGCCAATTCTTGATCCAGGACTTGTCGCCGGTGCGGCCCGAACTCATCCGGTTATGGGTGGAGGAATTCAAGAAACAGGCGCATGAGGAAGAGTTCTGGAAGACGAACACGAAAGATCAGTTCATCCTGAGCCTGCGCAACGCGATAGGCGAGCTAAGCCAGGAATTCTTCGCCAGCGCCATCCACTGGCAATTCGATTCCAGCACCCACATGCAGTGACTATGCCCGCGAACGACTACCATTTCGTGACACATTGGCGCGTGGAAGCCACGCCGCGGCAGGTTTGGGATGTGCTCGACAAACCGCTGGACCTGCCGCGCTGGTGGCCGTCCGTCTACTTAAAGGTGACCGAGCCGGAAGACAGCGTCTACGAATTGCACACCAAGGGTTGGCTGCCTTACACGCTGCGCTGGAGCTTTCGGGTGAGCGAGCGCCGCCATCCGCATGGGTTCAGCCTGGAGGCTTGGGGCGACTTCAACGGCAGCGGGAAATGGACGTTCCTGCCCGACGGGCGATTCACCGAGATTACTTACGATTGGCGCATTCGCGCGGATAAGCCGCTGTTGCGGTATCTATCGTTCCTGTTCAAGCCGTTCTTTTCGGCGAACCACCGGTGGGCCATGGCGCGCGGGGAAGAGAGCTTGCGGATGGAGCTAGCGCGGCGGATGGGAAAGGACGCAAGCTAGTATGTCGTCCAGATAGTTCTTCATAGATTGACGGCGCAGCCAAGATGACTCGTGTGGGGCGGGCAATCCTGCCCGCAGCCGGCTTTCAGCCGGCTATGGCGAGCGAAGCTCGCCTTACACAGGCTGAAGCCCCGCGGCGGCTAAAGCCCGCCCTCCAATTCCAGCTCCAGCAAATGTGGGAACTCCAGCGGCGAGCGAAGCTCGCCGGTGTCGGCAGAAGTGCCGACACGGCACGCCGGGGGCGTGCGCCACGAGAGCTACCCAACTGAAATGGCCAGTCTCCATCCAGAGCCGGCTTTCAGCCTGGCCTAACGGTGCAACTGAGTACGTTGTACTAGAACGATAAGGTCCCGGTGCGCGGCTCTTCTTCCGCATTCGGCAGATACAGCGTCTTGCAGTGCTCGCAACGGTAAACCTCGGCCTCGGCGCCGAATTTCCGTTTCACCTCGTCGCCGAAGAAATACCAGCGCTTCAGATGGCCCGCGCAAAGCTTGCCTTTCGCGTCTTTCTCGTTGCAGGCGCGCATGCGCGGCACACGGCGCTTCACCTTGGTCCCGTCGCTCAGCGTGGCCACGAGTTCGGAAACCGGAACGGGCTTGTCGGAAACGGCATATTTCGGATTCGCCATAGAATAGGGCCGAAGCCAGAGTATAACAATTTCAGGCTTGGGCGGTGGCTTCCACAACCCGGCGCAGGGTGCGCAAGCCTTTCAGAATGGCCGCGCGCTCGGCCGGTTTGGCGCGGCGCAACGCGGCCGTTACCGGATCTACAGCGACGGCTGGATAGGTCTTGCGCATGTAGTCCCGAACCCGCTAGGAAACCACGATGACGCTGGCGCGGGCATCGGTTGGGTCGGGCCGGCGCTGCGCCAGGACGCGCTCCTCCAGGCGATCCACGATGCCGGAAACGGTGCTGTGCGCCAGTCCCACGCGGCCGCTCAGGTCCTTCAGGCTCAGGCCGCCGGAGTGAAACAACGCCTGCATCACGCCGCGTTGCGGGGCCGTCAGGTTGCCGCGCGCGAATTCGGCTTCCACCGGCTGGCGCAAAATCCGGCGCACCGCGCTCAGGTGGCCCTCGATCTCTTGCGCCATCCGCGCCAAGTGCGGTTTAGTGGCCATGGCGTTTTCGGGGCTACAGAACGAATGGGATCAGCGCCTTCACCTCGCGCTGGTACCTGGTATACACGTCGCCGAACTGCGCCACCATGAAGGCTTCCTCAATGCGCGACTTGGTGCTCCAGCCGATGAAAGCCAGCGCCAGCCCGGCGACGCCGCGCCATTCGCCCAGCGCCAGCGCCGTGCCGGCCATACCCAGCAGGAATCCGGAGTAAATAGGATGGCGGACGATGGTATATGGTCCGCGGCGGATGAGTTGGTGGTCCCGCTTGACCGTCACGCTGCTGCTCCAGTTGCCGCCCAGCAGCAGGCGCGCCCAGATGGCAAAAGCGCAGCCCGCGGCGGCGAGAGCCAAGCCAGTCCAGGCGATGGCGGGCGTGTCCGGCACAAATCGCCAGGCGAGCGGGCCCACCGGAAAACTGTAGCCGATGGGGAGCCTGGGGAAGAGCAAGGCAAAAGCGGCGACCATGATGGCGATGTGCAGCAGCCGGGAAGTCGCGGCCTCGCGGCGCGCGGTTTTCTTGGACGCCAGGGCGCAGGCCGCCCAGACGGCCCCCACCGCGATCCAGATCCATTCGATGTAGCGGAAAATACCGGTATCTTAGCAGGATGTGGGGCAGGACTCCAGTCCTGCGGCCGGCGTCCACGCCGGCCTCTCAGCAGCGCAGGGCGGGTCCTGGAGGACCCGCGCAGACCTGGAGGTCCGCCCTACTTCTTTTTCCTTAGGTAGATCTTACCGTTGAAAGTGGTGAACTGCATTTCCGGCCCGCCGCCGTTGATCGACCCGTACGTGACCTTGTCGAACTGCACGCGGTACTTCCCGTCCTTGCCATGCGTCTCCGCGACCTTCGGGCCGGCCGGATTGGCTTCCGCATGCACATCGAAATCGCTATAGATCTCGCCGTTGTCGGACTTCAGGCTGACGCGCGCCTTCACATCCCCCGGCAACGTCACGTCCACGTCCCCATTCATGGTGCTGAAAGACATCGATTTTCCCGGAGTCACCTGGTCGAGCGTCACCACCACGTCTTCGTTGAGCGAATGCGCCACCACCGTGCCCGAGATGTGCAGCAGCGTCACGGAGCCGTTCAAATCGTCCGCGTCGACTTCGCCGCTTACCCGCTCTACCTTGATATCGCCGTCGTTCAGGCACCGCAGCTTCAGGGAAGTATTGAAGGGCACCTGGATGTTCAGGTCCACCGTGCGATTCATGGACCCCACCCCGATGTGATACTCGTTGTCGTTCTCCTCCACGCTGAGGCCGGTTCCATGGCTTTCCAGACGGTGCATGCCATTGGCCTTGGGGTCCGGCTTGGATTCCCGCGCGTCCTCATGGCGGCTGCGCGCTTCCACGATCACCTCCTTGCCGTTATAGCCGGTTACCGTGATGCTTCCGTTCATGAGGGAGGCATGTACCATCGCCGGCCGCGACGGATCGGACAGCGGGATGTTGGCGCGCTGTGGCTCCTGCGCCATGCCCGGCAAGCTGGCCGTCAAAAAACATGAACATACAAATGCAGATACTTTGATTGGTGTTCGCATGATTACTGTCCTCGATTCAGAATTCGAATATTGCCGTTGAATGCGTCGAAGCTAAGCTCCGGCCCGCCATGGCCCATGCGCACCGCGGACCACTCACTGCTCTTGTAGACATACTTGGCGCCGTGGCGCTCGGCCGCCGCGGCCGGCAGCGGCAAGTAAGTCACCTCGTAATCGGTATATACTGCGCCGTTGAACGTCTTGAAGCGCACGTCGGCGTTAAGATCCGGCTGGAAACCCACCCGCACTTCGCCGTTCAGCGAGCCGAAGGAACTCTTGCCGCGGGGGTTCTCGCGAAACGTTACGGTCACTTTGCCGTTCAGCGCGTAGACCTTGCCCGAACCCGACAGCTCCGTCATCTCCACGCCGCCGTTGATGTTGTCCACCTTATAATCGCCCGCCACGTTGTCGACTTTGATCTCGCCGTCGTTGATAGTCTTCAAATCGATGGCTGTATCTTGCGGAACCTGCAGTTCGAAGTCGTACTTCACTTCGTAGCCCGGGTCGCGATCGATGTGCACGCCGCCGTTGCGGCAGCGGAAAGGCCCGTCCACATAGAAGCGCACGGTGTTGGCGTCTTGCGAGATATCCAGCTTGACGTCGCGCCGCGCCTGTTCGGCGGTTTCCGGCGATTCGGCGCGCAGGCGCTTGTGCGCGGTGAGGCGGACTTCGCTGCCCGCATAGCCGGTCACGTGGATCGATCCGTTGACGTTATCCACGGTGACTTTCTTCGGCGCGGCGCCCGAGAGCGGGTAGGTGTTGCGGATGGTTTCGTTCTGCTCCACCTCGGCCGCGCATGCCGTCAGTGGCGGCAGGCACGCGATCAGCAACCCAATGAAAACTGACAATCGATTCTGCATGGCGCGTCTCCTTTGCTTGTGGGGCAGGCTCGAAGCCTGCGGCGGCCTCGAAGCCCGGCCTTCTTACTGCAACTGCGACAACCCCCAAAGGGCTTTTTCCTTGACATTCTTGTCCACGGTCGGGCTACGTTCCAAAGCCGTGAGTGACGGCAGCGCACCCTTGTCGCGCTGGTCCACGATGAAATCGATCAACGCGAGCTGCACCAGCGGCGAGTCCTGTTTCACCAACGACTGATCGAGCGTCCCCTGCACCGCCGGATTCCCGGCAAACTTGCGCAGCGCGTCCACCGCGGCCAGGCGCACGTTTACGTTCGGATCGTGATTGACCGCGTGCAGCAAAGCCGCCAACACCTGCGTGTCGGACTGATCCACGCGCGAAGAGTAGTCCACGCCGCGCAATCGTTCGCTGGCGGATTGCTGCTCGAGCAGGGACAAAGTCACCAACTGCCGCATGTGGTGCACTTCATCCTGCAGGCCGGCCAGATCGGCCCGCCCGCGCGCGCCCTGGCCCAGCCAATGGCCGGCTGCCAATCCCCCGACCAGCAGGGCGGCCGACCAGGCCCACCCTTGCCAGCCCCAATCGAAAAACCGGCGCCGCGCAGGCGCGGGAGCCGCGGATTCCAGGCCATGGCGGTACGCCTCCAGGGACTCATAGAAGCGGGGCCGCAACTGTGCGCTGGGCTGGGCACTGAGCTGTTCGGATTCCAACAGGCCGAGCATTTCCCAGGTTTCCGACAACGCCGCGGTTTCCTGTTTGCAGGCGGCGCACTGGGCAAAGTGCTCGTCCAGTTCCTCAGCCTCGGTTTGGCTCAGGGCGCCCGCCAAATAATCGGCGATATGTTCCTTTACCTGATCGCAAGTCATGACGCCTTATCTCCCGCTAACTCAAAAAAGATCTGACTGAGCGCCTTAATGGCGCGATACACCCGCACCTTCACGGTGCCCACGTCGCACGCCAGAATGTCCGCGATCTGGTCGTACTTCAGGTTTTGAAACCGGCTCAGCACCAGCAACTCGCGCTTTTCCACCGGCAGGGCGGCCAACGCGCGGCGCAGCAACCCCAGATCCTGCCGGCGGCGCAGGATTTCGCTGGGATCCGGTTCGGCGCTGACCGGCTCTTGCATTTGCTCCTCTAAAAAGGGCGATTCGCCCTTGCGTTTCCGCGCGCCATCCAGGTGCGCGTTGCGCGCCACCTGGTACATCCAGGACGTGAAGGGATTGCCGTCCCGATAGGTGTGGCGGTATTTCAGCATGCGAAAGTACACGTCCTGCACCAGGTCTTCACTGAACTCGCGCTGGCCGGTGAGCCGCAGAAAATAGCGGAATAGCGCGCGATGATGGCGCTCGAACAGCACCGCCATCTTCGCCAAGTCGCCATCCCGGACCTTCTGCATTAATACGTTGTCGGCCCGTGTTTCCGGCATTCACCCAATAATACCGAGCGAGAGGGAAAAGGTTACAGGAGGTGGGGCAGGCTCGCAGCCTGCGCGGGACTCCCAGTCCCGCTCTTCGGCGAGCGCAGCTCGCCGCCAAGCCCGGAAAAGCCGGCATAGCTTCGCGGCAGGCGGCCTACGAGGCCGCCGCAGGCTGCGAGCCTGCCCCACTTTGCGCCTGTGTCAAACTGAAAGCAGCACTTGCGCATCCTCCTGATATCCACCTACGAACTGGGCCGTCAGCCTTTTGGACTGGCATCGCCCGCCGCATGGCTGCGCGATGCCGGCGCGGATGTTGCCTGCCTGGATCTCGCCCGCCAGCCGCTCGAAGAAGACGCTCTGCGAACGGCCGATGCCGTGGCGTTCTACCTGCCCATGCACACGGCCACGCGCCTGGCGATCCCCGTAATCCGGCGCGCGCGCGAGCTGAATCCCGCCGCGCACCTCTGCGCGTATGGCCTGTATGCACCTATGAACGCGGAACTGCTGCGAAAGCTCGGTGTGCGGACCATCGTCGGCGGCGAGTTCGAAGAGGCCTTGCTGACCTTGGTGCGTCCCGGCCCCGCGCCGTTGGTCTCGCTCGCGCGGCAACGGTTCCTGACGCCGGATCGCAGCGGCCTGCCGGGGCTGGCGCATTACGCGCAGCTCGTGCTACCCGGCGGTGCGCGCCGTACGGTCGGCTATACGGAAGCCAGCCGCGGCTGCAAGCACATGTGCCGGCATTGTCCGGTGGTGCCGGTCTACCAGGGGAACTTCCGCATCGTGCCGCGTGACATCGTGCTGGAGGATATTCGGCGCCAGGTGGCGGCGGGCGCGCAGCATATCACGTTTGGCGATCCCGATTTCTTCAACGGTATCGGCCACGCCATCGCACTGGTGCGGGCGCTGCATCGCGAATTTCCGGAGGTCACCTACGATGCGACCATCAAAATCGAACACTTGCTGCAGCACAGTGAGCACCTGCCGCTGTTGCGCGAGACGGGCTGCGCGTTCGTGATCTCCGCGGTCGAGTCTGTGGACAATTACGTGTTGCGGCATATCTTGGAAAAGGGCCACACGCGCGCCGATTTCGTGCGCGTGGCGCAGATGTTTCGCGAACTGGGCCTGGTGCTGGCGCCTACATTCGTCCCGTTCCATCCTTGGATGACGCTCGAAGGCTACGCGGATTTGCTGGCGGCGATCGCGGACTTGGACTTGGTCGAACATGTCTCGCCCGTGCAGCTCACCATCCGTTTGCTGGTGCCGGCCGGCTCGCGGCTGCTCGCATTGCCCGAAGCGAGCGCCGCGGTCGGCGAGTTCGACCCGGACGCGCTGTGCTACCGCTGGCCGCATCCCGATCCGCGAGTCGATAAGCTGCAGCGCGAATTGGAGATCACTGTTGCTCGCGCAGTCACGGCCAAGGAGGATCGCCGCACGATTTTCCGCCGCGCCTGGGAAATGACGCACCGAGCCATGGACGTGAACTTGGACGTGCACGCGCGCCGCCTGCCGGATGTGCCGCCTGGCCGCCCGCGCGTGACGATCCCATATCTGACGGAGCCTTGGTATTGTTGAGCGGAGCCTATTGAGGAGCAGTTGGCTCCTGTGTGACCTATGCCAGCAGACGCCATCCGCGACGCCCGCAAGCGCCAGGACCGCAGCCGGGAACTGGCCGAAAAAGGCTGGTATCACAGCTTCGAACTGCCCGACGGCACGCTGATCGACGGCGTGAATCCACTGGCCCGCCTGCGCGAGCGTTTCGCGCGCTTCCCCATTCCCGCCGACCTTTGCGGCAAGCGCGTGCTGGATATCGGCGCATGGGATGGCTGGTTTACCTTCGAGGCGGAACGCCGCGGCGCCGCCGTGACATCGATCGATTGCGTGGAGGCGCCGCACTTTATCGAGCTACATCGCAAGCTCTCGTCCCGCGCCGATTACCGGATCCTCGAAATTTACGAGTTGCCGGCCGCCGGCTTGGGCAAGTTCGATATCGTCTTTCTGCTGGGCGTGCTGTATCACTTGCGGCATCCGCTGCTGGCGCTGGAAATTGTCTGCGCGCTGGCGGCAGACGTGGCCATCGTCGAGTCCTTCGTCACGGATGGAGACACCTGGCGGGAACACCCGGAAGACATCCCCACGCTGGAATTCTACGAGGGCTACGAGTTAGCCAACCAATTCGATAACTGGGTCGGCCCCAGCGTGGCGTGCCTGTTGGCGATGTGCCGCGCCGCGGGATTTGCCCGCGTGGAGCTGCTGCATACCGAGCCGTACAACGCGATAGTCGCTTGTTACCGCAAATGGGAGCTGCCGCCCGCGGAGGCCGCCGCCGCGCCGCCTCAGTTGCTCTCCGCGGCGAACACCGCCGACCAGGGCATCAATTTTTCGACCGGCAAGGAGCAATACCTCTCATGCTGGTTCACCACCCTCCGCGACACGATTGCGAAAGAGGACTTGCGTCTGGAAGTCAACGGGTTCGGCGTGGCATCCTACTGGACCGGCCACCGGGAACAGTGGTGGGAGGCCAACTTCCCCCTGCCGCGGGGATTGCGCGCCGGATGGAACCAGGTGCGATTGCGTTTCGCCGACAGTGACTTCGGCAACGCCTTGCGGATCGCGGTGGACCTGCCGTTGAACGTCAGCCGGATCGTCTGCCAGGGAGTCCGCGATCCGGCCACCTGGAAGGACTCCGAAATCCGCGCGGCGGACTCCGCATACTTGGCCTGCTGGGTGACCGGACTGCCGGAGAACGCGGACCGCACCAATGTCCGCGTCTTGCTGGGCGATACCCGGCTCAGCGTGCCCTGGTTAGGCGAGGCGGATGCGGCAGGCATGCGCCAGATCAACGCGGCCGTGCCTGGCAGCTTCCCCAAGGGCGAGCACGCGTTGCGCATCGCTTGTGGCGGAGCCGCTTCAGAACCTTGGACCGTCAGGGTCGTTTGAAGTTTACGCCCCGCCGCCGTTCCGGCCACAAAACTGTGGTACGCTGTCGCGCATGCGCCTGCACCGTGCCACCGTCGCGATTCCCCTGCTGCTCCTCGCGGCTTGCGGCCGCCATCCGGACCCGCTACCCGGCTTCCCGCGCTTATTTGTATGGGCGTGGGAGCGTCGCGAAGATCTTAGTTGGATCGACACGCGTTCCGTGGGAGTCGCCTTTCTGGCGCGCACGGTGTGTCCGCGGGCAGACGGCGTGGCTGTGCGCCCACGCATGCAGCCGCTGCTGACTCCGCCCGGCGCCGTCCTGATGGCCGTGGTCCGGGTAGAGAGCGGCGGACGCGCATCCGCGGGCACATCCGGAGCCGACGTTCAGCGCACAGCCGGCGCCATTGCGGGCGCCGCCAGCCTGCCGGGCGTGCGCGGGTTGCAAGTGGATTTCGACGCTGTCGCCTCCGAGCGAGCCTTCTACCGCGCGGTCCTCGAAGACTTGCGCCGCCGCCTGCCTGCGCGGATGCCTCTATCGATTACCGCGCTGGCATCCTGGTGCGAAGCGGACGGCTGGATCTCCGGCCTGCCGGTGGCCGAAGCCGTGCCTATGTTGTTCCGCATGGGGCCGGACCGTTATTCTCCCGGCAGCGATTTCCGCGGTGATTTGTGCCGTTCCAGCGTGGGAATTTCAACCGATGAACTGCCATCCCGCATTCCGTCGGGAAGGCGCGTGTACGTGTTTAATCCGCGTGGCTGGTCTCCGGACCATGTGCGTGCGGTGCTGCGAAAGGTCAGCCAATGGCAAAGCGAATTCTGATTCTGTTCCTTCTCGCGGGAGTGTTGATCTGTCCGTACGATCTTTCCAGTTGCGGTCCGTTCCTGCCCGAGACGGTGTTCACCACCAAGCTCGCGCCGCTGGACGAGGCGCGGTTTTACCGGGGCCAGCTCGACATCCTGCAGCCACAGTACCGGCGCATCTACCTGATGGCCGCTTACCGCTATCTCACCGGCATTGGCCTCGGCAAGGCGGACCAGCGGGCTCTTCTGGCGAAGCCCGCCGGGCCGGATTTCTGGATCGACCGCGATTCGCCGGCGATCCAGGGATGGCTGCAGGCGCGCGTCCAGTTGGGTGTACCGCCTCTCGATCAAATCGACCGCTTCAAGATGCTGCCCGATCGGGTGTTCATCCTGAACTGCGGCGACGATGCATTCCGCAACGCTACCGCGACCTTGGTGGAGCGCGGGCGCGCGGGCGTTTCGCACGACGATCTCAGGGACTGGGTGGCCGCGCAGGATCAGGTGTTCGCAAACTGTTCCGGGGCGACGGGGCCATCGGTGCCCGCGACTCTGCCAGCCACGGCCGCGCGTGGGATGCAGGCCGACCGCGCCTATCAGATTGCCGCGGCGGAGTTCTACGCCGGCCAGTTCGACGCGGCATCGGCGGATTTCCTCCGCATCGCCGGCGATCGCTCGTCATCGTGGCATCGCGTCGCGCCGTACCTTGCCGCGCGCGCGCTGATCCGCAAAGCCACCATGGTGGATGCCGCCGCCGCTCCCGCCGCCCAGGAGCAATTGCACAAGGTCCTTGCCGATCCGGATTCCGGGGCGTGGCACGAAAGCGCCCGCGGCCTGGCGCGTTACTTGAGCATCCAAACGGCGCCGGATATCGCGGTCAAAGAGCTGGCCCACACGGTTACCACGGAAAAGAACGGTGTTGCCGGGGCCATGAACGATTACCGCCTGCTGCTGGACCGGTATATCAACCGCGGCAAGCAGCCGCCCCAGGGTGAGGACATCACCGATTGGCTAGCGGCCATGGAAAATACTTCCGGCGATCATGCGCTGGTGAAGTGGCGCGAAACGCGCTCGCTGCCGTGGCTGGTGGCGGCGTTGACCTATGCCGATGAGCCGGACCCCGAGTTGATGAAGGCGGCCGCGCAGATCCCGGAAGGTTCGCCCGGTTTCCTGACGGTCGAGTTTCACCGCCTGCGGCTGCTGCCGGCGGAAGAAGCGCGGCCGCTGCTGGAAGCAATGCTACGCACGAAGATGACGATGTCGGCACACAACCAATTTCTGGCCGAGCGCATGCGCGTGGCGCGCGATTGGGACGAATGGCTGCGCTATGCGCCGCGCATCGCCGCCGGGACTTTTGTAGTGGGCGAAGGAGAACAGGTCGCTACCACGCGGGCGGCGTTTTTCGACGAAGACGCGGCGCGCATATTGGACGCCCAAGCGCCGTTGGCGGCGTTGGTACACGCCGCGCAGAGTCCGCGTTTGCCCTCCAACCTGCAGTTGCAAGTTGCGCGCGCGGTGTGGGTACGGTCGATTCTGTTGAACGACACCGGCACCGCAGTCGGCATCGCGCCGGTGTTGGCATCGCTCGCGCCGTATCTCAAGCCGTATCTCGACCTTTACATCGCCGCGCCGGATGAAAAGGCGCGGGCGTTTGCGGC